>Ga0172381_10002803_pt1 | contig 18849 bp, 11 predicted proteins | sample Leawel6488metaG_FD_119754 | JGI IMG/M metagenome (GOLD analysis project Ga0172381, IMG submission 119754) | Leachate microbial communities from a municipal landfill in Southern Ontario, Canada - Leachate well 64-88 metaG | ecosystem: Engineered > Solid waste > Landfill > Unclassified | place...
TAAGCCCCGAAGTTAAGAAGTTGCTTGACGAGTACGACGCCACAAAAGCGGACGTTCTTCAAGAAGAACCTGTCGTTTCTCAACCTGTTGGAATTACCGTTGATGACCAAGTAAGCCCCGAAGTTAAGAAGTTGCTTGACGAGTACGACGCCACAAAGCCGGACGCGCCGTCTCCCGTTTCTATTCCTAATCCGCAGCCCTTGGCGCAGCCCGTGCCCGTCAAGGCCCCGGTCCCAAAAACGGCAAGGGATGCGTTGTTGAGTAGCAATTGGCTTTCTGTAATGCCGTTTGTTGGCGGTGGAAAGGAAATGGTCGAGGCCGGTTCGATATTGTATTTGGCTAACAAGGCTGAACGTGGCGAAACCACGCCAGAAGAACAGGCTCGACTGGATGCGTTTTTGACTGAAGCACAAACGCCAAAGACGTTTGGTTATAATCTGGTTCAGGGGCTTTTGCAGATACCTGGGTTTGCTATCGAATTGGGATTAACAGGTGGAGCATATACGGGTACAAGATTGGTTGCAAAAGAGGCACTCGTAAAAGGGCTGGCAAAGTATGCTGAAAAACGCGCTGTTAAAGCTGCGGTATGGACAGCGAGCAGGGCGGCCGGTGTTGCGGCACAAACAGCAGCTTCGGCAGGTCCGCGCATAGTGGCCGGCACACTTGAAAACATCACGCCTGAAATTGGACGTGATGAGGCCGGTGCGTTGACTTTCAAGCACAATGAAGACGACTTACTTACAGCGGCATTCCGATCATACGGAGAACAGTTTCTGCAAGTTGGCAGCGAGCGGGCTGGTGGATTGATTGCGAAAATCCCAGCTTTACAGAAGCTTCAAACATCCATTGCCAAAATGTTGAAGATTCAACCGTCTGGCGGGATTTCAGCTTTCATGGATATGGTGCGGACAAAGGCATTGCAGAACGGCTTTATTCCAGAAACATTTGAGGAAGAAATACTCAAGCCGATTGAGGTTTTGACTGGCATGGGAACTTCGTTGCGCGGCGAAGAAAACACCATGGAAGCCAGACTCCACGAGCAGTATTCATGGAAGCAGATGGCTTTGCAGTCGCTTATTATAGCCGTTCCTTCGGTGGGTGGTGTGATGCTGAATAAGTTGGGATCAAGTGGACAATCTCCCGCTGAAAAGTCAAAAGCACTTGAGGAAATCAGATCCGACCTTCGCGCTAGATTTGTCAAGCTCGGTGTATCGGAAGAGGTAATTGACAAGAGTGGCGTTGTTGACAGCCTAATGGCGGCAAAGAATGACGAAGAACATTCTGCTATTTTGAGTCAATTCGCCGATGAGAATTTGATTGCTCCACAGCCGGAAGCTGAATCCCCGGCGGCCAGGCAAGAACAACTTCCCCAGTCCGAGAAACAGCCTATCGTTGGCGAACCCATACAAACGCCTGCCTCTACTGTTCTGAACGCGCCTGAGCCCGTAAAGCCAGCGGAACTGCCAAAGGAAGCAGTCGCAATCGGGCCAGGCATTGAACCCATTGGCTTTGGGGCAAATGGTCAGCTTGTTGACGCATATCAGAGGCCAGTTGATGACAAGAACAATTTGATTCCACAGTCACCCTCCCCCGTCGAACCAAGTAAGACACCGGCTGGTGAACAACCAGCCGCCCAAGGCGGTGCGGAGGGGACTGCGGTTCCGGTCAAGATGGAAGTGCCGGCGCCAGCCGTCCAGCCCGTGAAGTCTGTTGAACCCGTGGCCGCAAAGCCAGTCGAATCAGTTCCGGAGCCGGGGGCGAACGTGAAGTTGCCGGACGTTCCGAATGTGGTGACGGGGGTGCAGAAGATGGGCGGGGAGACCAAGGTTTACGGAACGAACAAGGAAGAGTTTCCAGTAAAATATGCCGTGGTGCCGCGCAAAGACCTGGTTGCGAGTCATTCGCCGGAAGCCATGTTTGCCGAAAACTCGGAGTATCCGCTTAAAAACACGCGGGATTATTCAGGTGACAATGATGAGGCCAAAGGCGAACGCGGCAAGGTTCTGGAGATAAGCAAAGAGTTCAATCCGGAAGAGCACGTTACGCTGGCAAAGAGCGCGTCGGAAGGGCCGGTGATTGCCGCGTATGTGACCGACAAGGCCGGCAAGCGTAGACTGGTTGTGCTGGGTGGCAATGGGCGGCAGATGGCTATTCAGTCGATGTCTGATGCCAAGCGGCAGTCGTTGTTTGATGAATCCAACAAGAAAGCCAAGGAGTTTGGGGTTGACGAGTTGCCGGACGCTGACCATGAGCTGATCCGGTATCTGGGCGAGTTCGATATGAATCAGCCTGGGGTGGCCGAACAATTACAGCAGATTGTGGACACTCTGAACCCAGCATCAGGGCAAGCGCAGTCCGGGGCGGCAATGGCGGCGGCTGATGCCGGTAGCCGGGTGAAAGCGGAAGACCTGGTTGATATGACTGGTGAGATTACCGCTGAAGCCGCGCAAAACAAGATGAAGGATTTGATTGCCGGCAATAAGATCGACGCCAATACACGGAAGGCAATAGCCGCCAGTCCAGCCGGGGCGCAAGAGTACATGAAGCGGATGACGATACATGTGGCGTTTCGCAGTCAAGTGTTGTCGGACTTTGCGGCGGTATCAGACTTTGAAAACCTGGTCGGACGCGGGCTGATTGAAGCCGCGGTGCCAAGCATGATTGAGATGCGGCGCAAAGGTGAGAACGGAATACCAGATTCCGTTGGACGTGCGTTGACTGAGGTTGTGAACAGGCTGAACAAGAAAGAGAATTTGCAGACGGCCCTGACGAAGGTTGCTCAACAGACGCAGATGGATTCGGCCTATGACATTGTGCTGGATATTGCGACGGCAATGCGCGACCGAGTCGTAGTCGATAAGAAGGGCCGTATTCATATTGGTGAGACACGCGACAGTTTTCTTGACTTCTGGGATCGGGTATTGACGTTCGCCAAGAGCCGGAAGAATGAGTCAAGCCTGTTCGAGAGTCCGATGAGTACTGAGGATGCGTTTCGGATGTTCATGCGAAAAGTGCATGAGGAAGGCAATTATAGGCAGTCGCGCCATAACGTGTACGAGGGAAAGCCGGTCGATACGAAGCAGTTATTCGATGACCCGACAGGGACGCCGGAAGCCCTGGCGCTGGCAGATCGGAAGGCGGCGCAGCGCGCCGAAGCGGAAGCGCAAGATTTGATGGACGAACAGGCGCAAGAGCTTGGGTTTGTGCCGACCGTAAGCGCGGACGAGGCGCAAGTCAAGGTTGATGCCGTCGCAAAGAACTGGAAGAATAAGCCCAAGGGCGGGATCAAGGTCGTTCAAACGGTTGAAGATGCCTTGGCTTTCGATCTATCCGACACGTCAAAGAAAGCGATTCGTGATGGCCGGACGGAAGGCTTTTACCACATTGCGACCGACACGGTTGTTATCATAGCCGACAACCTTAAGCGCCCTGGCGATGTCGTCAAGGTACTAATGCATGAGGCTATAGGACATTCGGGCTTGCGTGCCGTGCTGGGCAAGGAGTTCAATGCTGAACTGGAAAAGATTGGCAAGGACATTCCTGATGATGAATTGACAACTATCGCGCTCAGTTATGGACTGGACTTGTCGAAGTCGAAAGATAGGCTGGAAGCGTACGAGGAATATCTAGCGAAGTACTCGGAGACCCGCAACCCAGCGCTGTACGACCGCTTTATCATAGCAATCAAGAATGCGTTGCGCGTGCTGGGCCTGGACGAGAACATGATTGATGCTTGGGATAAGCGCGGTCAGATCGACAGGCTTGTAGACTCCGGGCGTGAGTATGTGGAGCGTGGGCGCCGGCTGGAACCGATGATGATGGACGAGGGTGTGCGGAAAAGCATGGCGCGTGTCACGGTAGGAACGGAAGCAAAAGACATTGGCGAATCACAGTTCTTGGATCGGACGTTGGAAGGAAAGACTCCGATAGGGGCGAAACTGACGCCCGATCAGCAGATGGAACTGAGACAATACCTGAATCACATGATTCAGCACAACGCAGCGACTCTTGATGTGGTGATTCAGGAAATCCGGAAGGGTGCAAATCAGGCTGAGGACAAGTTCTTTCGTGATGATGACAGCATTATTCCGGCTGCAAGGATTCCACTGGGGCGTGCACTCATAAAGCTGCATTCCGATGCTGCGAAAGTCGCGACCGATCCGAAAGAGCGATTTGGACACATGGACGCCTGTTATGAGTTGTTCAAGAAGATTACTGATATGGGCCTGGAAGCCGGACAGGTGGTGCAGTCGTTTTCCATTGATGCGGCTGAAATGTTGGAGATTCCAGGCGGAGCCGAGTTCTTTTTAAAGAAGAGAATCGAGAAGGTTGTCCGGGCCGAGATTGAAAAGACGCCGATCGCGGAGGCGGTTCAGGTTGCCAAACAGGTGGATGCCAAGGCTGTCACGGAAGCGATGTACGAAGCGGAAGTCCAAAAGCGGCTGGATGCTGTTTTGCGGCGGCTGGGTGCTACGGCGTGGAACAACATTGAAAAGACGTGGAAATCTTTGGTTGATGACATGACCGGCGATCTTGATTTCGCAGCGGCCATGAAAGACACGGAGACTCGTTTCTCAAAGAGCATGGATGATAAGATGGCATTAGCCGTCAAATGGGGATTGTTCTTCCTGAAACAATCAAGGACCGCGAATCAGAGTGACTGGTCAGAGAAAATGGCGAATAGGTTTGGGGAAGGCGTAAGGCCGCATTTACAGCGCGTGTGGGATGAAATAGGCATAAGCCTTGAAGCCAGGGGCAAGTCAAAGCGCCGTCCCGCAAAGCCAGCATCAGCGACAAAGCCGATAAAGGTTGCGCTTGGCGGGCAGTCACCGACAATCGCGGCAGAAGCTGCGCGGATGGTTGGGAACTGGCTGACGCAAGACCCGGTGCAAGGCGAGTTGTCGAGGGACGGGGTAGCGAGTCCGATTGACTTTGCCATTCCTGAAAAGAAACCACCGACAATCGCGGCAGAAGCTGAGCGGGTTCCAGGAAAAGGGCTGGAAGTAGAGCCGCAACAGGTCATGCTGCCCAAGCAGAAGACCATAATCGAATCACTGGTGGACCTTGGATTCACGCCCAAAGAAGGCCTGATGTTTGCCAGCGAAGTGCAACGGACTGCATTCAAGCTTGCCCAAGCGGAAAAGAAAAGACGATTGGATCAGCTTTTGAGAGGCAAGGCATTATCGAAGATTGATGAATCGGCTATTGCGCGTGTGATGGAAATATCCAGTCTGCAACGTCTGGATGAGGCAACGATTATTGACGTGTTTGCTGCGAAGATGGGATTGCCAAAACTCACGCCCGAACTGGCCGGCCAGTTACAGACATTGGCCGATCAGATCAGAACTGCGCCCGAAGGGTCCGATAAAATTGAGGCAACGCGGAAGATGATGGGGTTCATTGAAGACTTGATGCCGCTTGTGAAGAAAGATGTGTTTTGGGCGATGTGGTACGCCAACATGCTTTCTGGCTATCAGACCAGCGAACGTAATGTTTTGTCTACCCTTGGCAATGTGACGGCAAATCTTGGCACGTCTATGATGGTTGATCCCAAGAATGCGGCATTTGCCATGGTGGGCTTTGTGCGAGGGATCAAGAATGGATGGCGTGAATTCAGACACATCGTCAAGACTGGTAACATGCCATTGCAAATGATTGCTCAAGGCAAACTCGAAGCGCCTACGATTCTTGAGCGCAATCCATTCAAGGGCTGGGCCAGGGTGTTCAATAATTGGAAATATGTGCTGCGTGTGATGGTGGCTGAGGATGCTTTGCTGTTCAAGCCGGCGCAGGAAGCCAGGGCGATGATGATTGCGGCTGACATTGCGCGTTCCGAGTCCAAGGATATTGGTGGCCGTGAGTTATGGACTCGTGTTGCACAAATCATGGGGACAACCGAAGAACAGGTTAAAGTTTTTGAAGCGCAAGCTCAAGCGGAAGGTAAGACTGGCAATCTGGCAAAACGGAGAGTCGCCGAATTAGAGGTTCAGCAAAGACCAATCAAAGTGAATGTGGAGTCCATTGACTACGCTAAGCGCGGGACATTCAACTATCAGCCGGAAGGCATTGCCGGAATATTTTCGCAGAAGATCAGAGAAGCATCGAAGTTGGTGCATCCACTTCGCGTTATCGTTCCATTCACACAGATTGTTGCCAACGTCACAAACACCTCGTTGGATTATTCGCCGTGGGGTGTTGTGCGAGCATTACGAGGTATGCGTCAGATCAGGGGTGGAGGCTTGCGTAAAATAGAGGGGCATGAGCGCTCGCAGTTGTTGGCAAAGTCGATGATCGGCACGGTTGCCATGGTTTCGGCCTATGCTTTGGACAGACTTCAGGGTGGAGATGACGATGACGATAAAGGGTGGTTCGCTATTTATGGCAGCGGCGCCGGGAGTAGCAGTAAAAACGAGCAGTTACGCGAAACCGGATTTAAGCCATGGAATTTCAGAATAGGAACGTATTATTTTGATTATCGGCTTAGTCCGCTAGCCATTCCATTCGGTATTGTTGGCAGCATTCGTGATGCCGAACGCTGGCGTAAACTGGATGAACAGTCAATTCATATGCGGATTGCCTTTGCCACTTTGCGGTCGATGGCGGTAATCAACGACATGAGTTTCATGTCGGGATTGACGGAGTTCATTGAAATGATGAACGTGGATTCTGTGGAACAGGCGAACAAATTGGCGCGTTCATTCATGGCGCGCCAAACCGTGGGGGCGACTATCCCGAATTTCTTCAAGCAGATTGATCGCACATTTGATCCGCTGCTGAGAGACAACGCAACGATCATGGAAGCGTTGTTGCGCGAGATTCCAGTTGCATCCAGGCTTGGCCGGCCACGCCTGAATGTTCTGGGCGAACCTATACCACAAACGACGGGGCCGGTTTCGCTTGTTATCAGTCATTCCAAGGAAGACCCGGTATGGACCTTGATTGTCGATAACGAGGCGTGGATTAGTAAGCCGAACGAAAAGACTCAGCACATTGGCAATCGCCTGATGACGGAAGAGGAATATTACGACTTCATTAAATATCGCGGAGCGGCAATTCGCGAGAAGATAGAAAGAAACCTGCCACGCTTTGAAGGCAAAAGCAAGGAGTGGGTGAATAAGCGCATTGATGAGTACACAAGAGACGCGGCTGACTTAGCAAAGCGACGAGTCAAGCGGGAGGGTTATTAATTATGGGTCGCCCCGAAGTTCCATACATTGCGCGCAAGAGTCCTGACTACAACTGTGCGTTCAATCATTTCGAGCCGTTTGACGTGGCACCGCGTGGTCAGTGGATGCTTGATATTGCCAAGAATTACGATGTTGAGCTTGACCCGGCTGGTGGTCCGTTCCAGATCGGGGCACTGATGGATTGCACCGAGACTCCGGCGTACACGCTTTCCATTGCCGGCAGTCAGACAGGCAAGTCCAGGGTGTTTGTGGTTGAAGCCGTAATCATGGCGACCGGCAAGATACCGATTTCGATGTGCTATGACAAGGGTGAGGATACCGGGCATGCGCGGCTGATGACGCCTGAGAACATAGCGCGGTGGGGATTACAGCCAGATGGGACATGCGGAAACATTATTGGTGTTGGCAAGTATCCTATTCAAAAGATGAAGCCTGCACGCAGCAATACCATGGAAATATGGATTGCCAGCTATAAGGAAGTTCGGGAAAAGATGTGGCGGAAGCGACTCATGGAATTCATTCCAGATGGATATTTGAAAGATTCACATGGTAACGGCGGCTGGAGCGACAGGGACAAGCTCTATACGTTTAAGAACGGATCAATCATTCGCATGATAACGTATGAACAGAAGTACAAGAAGGTTGAGGGTGACTGGGCGAATATGATTATTTTGGACGAGGAGCCGCCTGACCGTCAATACTTCATATCGGCACTTGAGCATTGCACGTATCTGCGGTTCTCGTTCACGCCTATCAACGGGCTTGGGTGGTCGTATGGCGATGCTTATCTGCCAGCGATTCAGAACAAGGAAAGCACGGTTAAGATATACGCATGCAGCCAGTTCGACAGTCCGTTCCAAAATAGGGCCAAGGTAGAAGAGAAGATCAAGAAGTACAAGGACTATGAGGTTAAGTCCAGGGTGTTCGGGCAGTTCTCGGAGATGGCCGGGGCGCCATATTATACGTTCGAGGTGACGAGTCAACTACTCAAGGCCTATGTGCCAAGGCATACGCTGGCCCGGATTATACCCATGCGAAAGCCGGACACGGTGAAGGAAGCGTTGACGATTCAGATGCGCTTGGAGCCCGCAGAGAAAAAAGACGAGGATGTATGGGAAATTTATGAGCCGTTTTGCAAGACCGACGCCTATTGGATTTCGACTGATACCGCGGAAGGCGATGACGATCCCGACAAAGCGGCTGACGCCAGCGTGGCCTATGTGCGAAGACTGCCACGGCCATCGGAAGGCGAGAAAGACCCGGTCATGGTGGCGTGTTTGCGCACGCATATGAGGAATGTCGAGTTCGCATGGATGTGTTTGTATGCAGGCTGTTATTACAACTTCGCGTTGATTGCGCCGGAAACCGGAGTGAGCGCGGATGGCGCGGTGTTTGTGACCACGATTTTGGATTATCCCTTTATTTATCGGCACACGTCAACCTGTGACAAAACGCACATGGTGCAGGAAAAGCTTGGGTTTGACTCTAAAAACGGGCCGCGCAAGTACGCCTTCGATCTAATTGGCACTTGGGTGTACACGCACATGGATCGTTCGGGGATATACCATTACCAGTTGTTGAAGGAAGTTAATGAGTGCGTTACTGGCAAGGGTGGCAGGCCGGATCATCCTGACCGGGGTTCGTCCGACTGCCTGACAGCGTTTGGCATAAGCTGTTATGTCTACGATTTGGCGCGGACACAGATAAGGTGTAACAACCGCTTCAAACCCAAACCTGAGCATGATCCGGATGAGAACCTGATGCCGTGCATCTTCGACATGCGGCGTGGCATGAAGGAGACCAGGCCTGTGATCGGCAGTCGGCGCGGGATGGATGCGCGTTACGGACGCGGACGAATGGCAACCCGAGAACCAGCATTGAGAAACTATTAGGAGACCGACAATGGCAGAGATTGAACAATCCGCAGCTGACAAGGAACTTTTCGAGCGGTACATCGTTGACTTATTTCCCATTGCGTGGAAGGCGGCGCGTGAGCATTTCGACAGGGCCAATGAAGACGTGGCACTGTATGAGCAGGAGCCGGACCCAAACTCGACCACGCTGAGCGATATTTCGCTGGCTGAGGCCAAGAAGTTTGTGGACCAGGCAATGCCGCCGATCTGGTTTCACCTGATGGGTTCCGAGAATCCGTTTGAGTTCATTCCGGCCGACAAGACGGTGAGTTACGAGAAGGCCAGGAACGTTCGGGACTTGATACTCTACAATATGAATAGCGTCATGGGGTTGAAGACAGAGGGGTATTTGACACTCAAGGACGCCGTGAAGCTTGGTAAGGGGTATGGCATTATCGAGCCCAAGTTGGTGACGCCTCCGACCAGCGAAGAGAGTATAGTTTTTGTCGGAAACGAACAGATTCGGACTCGTGACATGGCCGTTGGAGAAACCGTCATGGTTTCGAATTACACGCACATACCCTTTGGACAGACGATTCCCACGCCGGACGGCAAGACACCTGAAGAAGTGTCATGCGTGTATGTGTTGCGGTTTTATCCCGAATACGATTTCCGCAGGATGTTGGATAAGACGTTATGGCCTGACTCGCCGTACAGCGGAGATGCGGACGCGATCATTAATTATGCGCGATCCAATATGATGGACGGCTATATCAGGAGTCCGCGACAGGTTGCGGCGCAGATTGCGAATCAGGGCCGAACAGTGCCGGACATGATGAATACCGGCAATGGTCGCAATACCCCGGTCTCTGTGCCGGTGCTGTGCTGTTATGCGCGGAATGAGCACACTTTCTTTGCGTGTGACAAATTCGTGATTTACCACAAGAAGAGCAGGTTTCAGACTTTGCGCTGTCCGCTCGTGGTTGCGACATTCGATCCGGATGGAAACCAGTGGTTCACGCCGGGTATTATCCGGCCCCGGAAAAGCATGATTCTGGGCGTTGAAGCCTTTTACAACGGCCTGGCGGACTTGCTGTCAATGCACCTGAAGCCACACCAAATCGTAAACGAGGACGCGATAGTTGATGGCGAGTCGCCGGACTTGCAGCCCTACGGCAAGACGAGAATCACAGGGTCGTACAAGACCGGGGATGTCGTGTCCTGGGTGACCCCGCCGCCTTTACCGCCGTTCTTGCTCGAAGTTGGTAGTCGTTTGGAAGAGTTTCAGGATTCTTCTGCCGGCCAGCCGAAGTCATTGCATGGGCAGGGCACGGCCGGACTGGTCCGGGGCGGGTCCGGCGCCATGGAAAGTCTGATGCAGAGCACTTCGGGCCGTGAGAAGTTGACGACAATGCACATCGAAAACGGGTGGTACACATCGGTTATCGAGCAAACTCTGATTCTGTGTCAGATGTTGGCCGAGGACAAACAGATGTTGCCGAAACTACAATACAACCCGGCGACCGGCAAGAACGACTTGGGCTGGGTGGAGATCACCAAGGATGACATTCGGCAGGTGTACAAGATTCAACTCAGCTTCATTGAGAAGCTTGCGAATCCGTTGGCAGAAATGAATCGGAACACTATGTTGTATGACCGTTTGATTCAAAACGAGAATTACAACAGGAAGGAACTTGGGGCGCTTCTGGTAGGCAATACCAAACAGCTTCATCAGTTGACAGCCGGGGTGAATCCGCAAGAGAACATGGCCGCTATGCTGGCGCAGGCAGGCAAACAGCCAACCGCCGGGGCTGGCGCGGGAGCCGGTGGGCCTGCCGGCGCGCCTGGGATGCCGCCTGCGGTGGCCGGGGCGGGCATGGCGCCGGGTGGACTGGAACAGTGACAACATAGAAAGGGTAAACGATTTATTTTGAAAAGCCTTGTCGTGTGACGCCAAAGATGTTGATTGACTTCTGTGTATGTGTGATGGCTTGGAAAATAATAACGGGGAAGTAAAAATGGCACGTTCAATAAATCAGATCGAGGAAAGGATTGCGGAGATCAAACGCAAGACTGAAGACGCGCAGGAATTCCGAACTATTGCCACGTTTGCCGGGTCCGAACGACTGCTGGCGGTGCTCAATCGAACCCGGGATTTCTACGTGACAGGACTACAAGATTTGGATGAGAGCAATCCGGCGTTGAGTCGAGAGTATGCCAAGCAGAAAGCATGCCTGAAGCTGGTGAATACCTTCATCCAGGGCCTGACCGGCGCGGAGCAAAAGCTGGAAGAACTGCGAAAACAGCACGTGGATTTGAACGCTGAGCTTCAAGTTGCGGCTGAGGAACAGAAGAAACGCGATCATCGGTCGATGTGACATTTCGAGGTATGTAACATTTTGTTACACTTTTCTGTTGACACTGCCATTGGATATGTTAAATGAAGGACGTGAGCAAAGAACTACCCAGAGATTATGTCAACCGGTGCATAATGGAGGTGCTTGATGAAGCGGTGAAGAATACGCGGTGGGGACATCTGAGTTTTATCGTTGAGTTCAAAGACGGAAAGATGCAACGCATCAAACGATATTTCGAGGAGACGCTTACCGCTGATTCGTTGAAATCTTAATACGCCTTCGTAGGAAAAACCACAGGGCATTGGTCCGAGCAATCGGGCCGATGCCCTTTTTTGTTGTTCGGAAATAACGGGAACGGTTGAAACACCCCCAATAGGAGATACGAAAATGGTACTCGACCCCAATGCCCCCGATGCCGGGACTGGCGATGAAGCGGGAAAGTCGAAGTGGGAAGAAGCCGGGTTTGATTCGGAAGACGCAATGCTTGAAGCCGCCAAGGCCGCAACCGCTTTGAAAGCGAAGATTGACGAAGCCGAAGCGACACTCAAGAAAGAGCGTGCTGCCAAGTCGAAAACCGACACGGATTACATGCGCCAATCCAACGAAATCGGCGCACTCAAGAAGAAGTTGAAGGAGCTGGAGAAGCCGCCTGAGCCCCCGGCAGCGGATGACGAGGCTGACGTTGATGACGTTTTGGAATCGGTGTCCGATGACGAGGAAAAGGCTCTGCTTGCCGTATTGAACGATCCTTCAAATTCGGCGTTGAAGAAGGCTGTAGCGAATGGCGGGGACAAGGCGAAAGCTGAGTTTGTCAAGAACTACCGCCTGAATGCGCCCGTTCAGGAAACGGCGTTGACGTTGAAGAAACGAAAGCCGGATACCGTTCAGTTGTCCTCGATAGCGAAAGCCGTCAGGGACATGTTTTCTAAACACGATCAAGACGAAAGAAACAGTTTAGCGGTCGTTGGTTCAGGTGGATCGCCGCAAAATCGAACTGAGGCTGGAAAGCAGTCAGGTTTATACGGCGGTAAGGGTGCGAGTTACTTCATCAAGAAGAAATAAACACGCCTGGCTGACGATCTCTTCAAGGAGATAAGTCATGTACCAACTCAATAGTATTAAGGGTCCGTTTTTAACCTATGACGCGACCAATACCGCGTTGAACACGGGCGGTATTTTTCGGCACCGCGACATAGAACCCTTCATTCGGTATCAACGTCCCTACGACGCCACGTTCTACAAGTTTCTGACTGCGGCGCCGGATGGGCGGCTTGCGACCCAGGAGAAAGTTGAATGGGGCGAACAGCAAATGCTGGCTAACTACGTGACAGTGAGTTCGCTGGCCGCCGCTGGGGATGCCTCGATTACCGTGACCAACGCCTACAATTGCGTGCCTGGCGACAAGTTGTATTGCTGGGAAACCAACGAGGCTATTCGTCTGGACGCCATTGATTCGGCGACCGTCATTTCTTGTGCGGCCGTGACCGGTTACGGCCGTGGTTTTGGCGGCACAACTGCTGCCGCATTGAAGCCCGGCTATCGGCTGTACAAGATGGGTAATGCGTTGACGGAACGTGGCCGCACGCCTCAGGCAATCAACAAGATGCCTATTCCGTTCTACAACTATTGCTCATACATAATTGCCGCCGTGGAAGGCGTCAAGGCGCAGGAAAACTGTGAGATGCTGGGCAACTTCGGCAAGATCAGTGATCGTATGCTTAATGTGGTGTACGAGGCCAGACGTGCCTTTAATGTGCAGCTTTGGAAGAGCAAACGCAGTCTTGACGTTGTGTCTGCGGCTGCTGCACATGACCTCGGGGGTGGCAATCTATACCAGATGAACGGGTTCGATGAGCAGGTTGTCACGCATGCGCATGATCTTTCGAAGGTCAATCAGGTGACTTATCGGATGTGGTGCGAAATCCTTGGGCCGCTGTTCAACCTTGATTCGCGAGATCGAATGATGTTCGCGGGATCGAATGTCATTGCGAGTCTGACGAGCACGGCGCAAGGGCAACACGCATGTATCGTGGAAAACGAACCAGAGCCCGAAACTCTTAAGGGGATAAACATCACATCCATCAAGGTTGACGGTGGAACCGTGCATGTGGTCCCGGATCAAGAGGGGCTGCCTCCGGGGTCGGCTCGTGTTGTTCTGATGGACAACGTCGAGTATCGCGAGCGCGAAGGCATGAGCGAGCAGTGGATCATGAACACCCAGCTTCCGACACAGGTGCGCGACATTACGCACACCTTTATGTTTGGTGGCACACTGGTTGTCCACAACGAAGCGACCCATGCGAAGATCGACAATCTGGGCGGGGTTGATCGTCGTGGCCTGATTGGGGACATTACGGAATAACATTCAATGGACAAGGGCGGGGGTGCGCCAAAAGCGGTGAAATCCGTTGAAGCGCAGTGCCCGCCCAAGTCCATCAACAACAAGGAGAATGGCAATGGGAAGACCTAAAACGGAACGGAATGGCGATGGCGAAGAACAGGAAATGAGTCTGGATACGACTGCTGAAGCGGTGGCTTCGGATTCTCCTGTGGCTGAAACCAAAGTCCCGGTCAAGCAGGTCGTGTTTAGAAGCATCGACAAGAATCTGATTCTGCATCAGTCGGCGGCCAGTGTTGACGTATTACACGGGATTCCGATGTATAAGCCAGGGACCGGCGTTCGGTTTGAAGACAACTTCAAACGGTTCGACGACATTCCGGAGAACCAGGTCGCTATCAAGTGGATACGAAATCATCCGATGAATAACGTCAAGTTCAAGGAAGTTCCGGACTTTTCGAGAATGGTCGAATTGCCAACGATAGCACAGATGCAGGACATGTCGATTGCTGAACTGAAAGCCCTTTGCGTTCAAAACGTAGTCACGATAAACGAAACCGACAGCAAGGATGCGATCATTCTTGCTTTGCTCAAGGCAGTGAACCGGCCAACATAAAGGCCAAATCGAAGGAAATACGAACATGAATCATGTTTCACAATCACTCAGTGCGGCTATTGCCGAACCCTGCATTCAGATCAACTACAAGGGGCAGTATGCCTATGCGGCCGCTGTGTTGGTGGTCAGCACTCCTGCGGCGCCTGTGCTTTCGCTGGGGGTCTCGGATACCAGTCTGGCCGATGCCGTCAGCAATGCGGCAACAGTTATCACTGGTGACGGAACGCTAACCCTGCGCGATGTTGTGGCTGCGATCAAGCTGTGGAATGCCAGCACTGCAAGTCATGTTGTCAACGAAGGCGAGTTCGAGGCCGTGCTGTGGAACGCCATTTACAGTGACGTTTTCGGCGGGTCTTCGAGCCCATATGCCGCCGCTGCCGGCACGCTCAACCTGAAGAACACGAACACCGGCATCCTGATCATCGATAACGATGTGGCAGGATACACCAGCCTTCGCATTCCGGCGCCGAGTGTCAGCAATGGTCCCGTGGCTATTTCCAACATTCAGGGCTTTGCCGGCTCGTCTGGGACTCCGACTGTGACACGCGCCATCTATGATCTGGCTGGTAACGTTGTGGCGGCTATCGCTACGTCGGTTGCGTCGGCAACGTCGGACCTACTGAATCCCCATCGGCCAACGTTCTGGAATCCGACCGTACTGGCGAATGGTCCCGTGGTTGTCCGGGATACGTGTGCGACGCCTGCGCATAACACCGCAACGACAATGACGGTTGAGTACCAGTTCCCGAATCCGTAATCAACGACAAACACTACGCCGGGGTGAGTGATCCTTGCCCCGGCACAGATTTCATATGAGGGAGTGAAGACAATGAAGAAACTTTTGAGTTTGTTTGCATGTCTGGCATTTGCCGGCTTGGTATTCGCTGCGGATTACAGTCCGCAGATGTATCCGGCGCGCATTTATCGCGTGGCGCTGGGAACTGGCAATGCGCCATCGGCGGCTGATGCGGCCTTTGTCGGCATCAAGCCGGGGGACATGGTGGAGAATACTGACGATGGAACTCTTTTCGTTATGTTGACTTCGAATGTCTACACCAAAACAACGTCGGCCGGTGTAACGTCCACGAGTGGCGGCTGGTCCATTGGTGGCCCCACGGCGTATTCCGCGAATCGTGCGACTATTGACATCAAGCCTGTGGCTCTGTCGGCGGTGAGCGCAATTACTCGCCAGGTGCTTGTTAATCTTGGTGACATTACGGGCAACACTGCATTCGGGTTCGGAGTTACCAATCAATCCAGTTATGGCGTTATGGCCTCTTTTGGGCGTACTGCTGCTGCCGGAGCCAACTGGGATGGTAATTATGACACTGGTCTTGACGTTCGCGCAATCAACAAGCTGGCTAACGACACTGCTTACAACATGCGCGGCGCGTATATCAAAGCCAAGAACTACGTTGGCAGCGGAGCCGGGGCCGTGACTGGCGTTGTCGGCCAGATTGATGGTCTTACCGTCGAGTGCGTTGCCGATGGGACTGAGACTGAGTCGTCTGTTCTGAAGCTGGGTAGCGATGCGTCCACTGTCACTTATGGAATTGACATGGATGAGGTTGCCACTCCTGAGACCGCCGACATTCGATTCAGCAATGGCGCCATTATAAAAAATGGCGATGCCAATACACTCACTATTACGGAAGCGGCTGTCAACGTAGTTGGTGCTTTTGGAGCATCTTCGTTTACGGCTATCTCTGGGGCAAACTCAATTACCAACTTTTCCCTGAACGAAACAAACGGGACTGATACAATAGTCATGTATCCTTTTGCTGGTGGATATATAATCAAGTCCTGGACACGACCGTAAATTCAACAGAGGCTGGGCGGGGTGTAATGCCCCGCCTATCCCCTTAATGACGGAAAGGGGTCTCTGATGAAGCTGAAAGTTTGTCTTCTCACGACTATCCTTGGCGCGTGTGCGGCTTTTGCTTCTCCTCCAGACGTTGGATTTTCAATCGATCTTGCGCATCCGGAAGTGCGTTTTGAACACACCGTTTTTGCTGGCAATACACCGTCCATTCCTGTGGCCGTAATGACGAACGGTGTTGCCTACAATGGGTTTACCGGGTACTCCTGTGAACTGAATTACATGGTGAACGATAGCGCGTCCTCGCTGAAAACGATCACGGGGACGGTGAGCGGGAACATTGCCACATTCCAGGCACTTTCGAATTCCCTGCCGGTCAAGGGCGACTTCTTCTGCGAAGTCTATTTTTCAACATCGTATGGCGCGTCGAAGATCACTGGCGGCCAAGGGGTATTGCATGTCCAGCGATCTCCGAGTTCAAACGCGCATGGATCGCTTGACCTTGTTCCGCGCATAAACTGGGATACGCTCCAAAGTGTGGGTAGTGTTCCGTGGTCTATTCTCACCGAACCGATCTTCCTGGCATCCGTGGCGTATAACATCACATCGGGCATGACATCGCAGTGGTCGCAAGCCTATCTCTACGGTCCCCGCGTGACCTCGAACGAGGTCAATATTGCTGTGCTGACCACAGGCAAGACAGACCTTGTGACGTACAACTCGGGATTGACGAATCAGGCGACAACGAATCTCAGTCTTGACAGTCGGATAACAGGTGTCGAGACCGGCAAGCAGAGCCTGGCCGCGCAGATTTTGACCAATGCCGCATTCCAGGCCTTGCACGACGCACAGGCCAATAGCAACGCATTCTATCTGGCCCAATTGACATTGAACCTGACGAATCAGGCGGCAACGAACGCAGCGTTCCAGGCATTGCATGACGCGCAGGCTAATACGAACGCAGGCTTCCAGAGTCGCTTTGACGCACAAGGCAACTCCAATGCGTATTTCGAAGCGTTCAAGGTTGCGCAGGGCAATTCGAATGCTTACTTCCAGGGGTTGTTCAGCGCGCAGGTAAACTCAAACATCTGGTTTCAGAGTCTTAATGATGCGCAAGTCAACACGAACATTTATTTTCAGGGGCTGCATGACGCACAGGTGAATTCGAACGCGTACTTTGAAGCCTTTAAGGTTGCGCAAGAGGCGACGAACGCCAGTTTGCTGGAGGCCATCAACGCAGGAGGAGGCACAGGGGTGGTATCGGCGGCCACGTATGCCGCACATCTGACCAATCAAGCGGCGAGCAATGCTTATTTTCAGGCGTTCATGACGGCACAGGGGAATAGCAATGCGTATTTCCAGGGCCTGCATACGGCGCAAGACAATTCAAACACGTATTTTCAGGGTCTTTTCGATATTCAAGATGACACCAACACGTACTTTGACGGCATGTTCACGGCACAGGGCAACACGAATGCGGGGATCCAAAATCAGATCACGCTGAACCTGACAAACCAGGCGGCAACGAACGCAGGCTTCGAAACCCGCGTGGCAGCAATCGAGGGGGCGGGGTACGTCACGGGCGGCACGAATCTATATCTTGAATTGACGGTTGCGGACCAAAGCAAGTTGAGCACCAACGCATCGGGCCTCACCCAGGCCACGTACACGGGCGTGGTGTCATCGGTGGCTTATACCGGGACCATGACAACGCTGGTTGCAGGTCAAGTGTACGCATGGGGCTTCTCAAAGTCCAATGCCTATGGAACGTCGATCCTGAGCATTGCGGGGTGTTCACTGACGGCTACAGCGGCGGGCGCAGTGAGCAATGTGTTTGCCTATTCGGGGACCGACACGGACTTGATTCTCACGCTCAAAGGCGACGGATCGAGCAAGTCGGACGTGGGCAGCGTGTATGTGCGTCAGATCACGAACGGCGACATGCGGATTGCCGGGAGCCTGTACGTTGGCAACGAGGTATTCATCAATGGACAATCGGCCTTCCCGACGAACGAGCCGTTGTTTCTGGCATCGGCGGCGTACGGCATCACGGCAGCGCACACCACAGCCTGGCAGAAGGCCAGCGCGGACGCCATAGCCGCAACTAACGCAACAGCATCATTGCAGACTCAAATCGACAACATAGGAGCATTGGCCATGTTTAGATACACCGCACTCGCAGATGCAAACGAACAGATTACGGTGCTTGCCACTGGGACCAATATCACGGCGACACGAACCGGAACGGTAATCACATTCGCAATCCCGTCCGGAACGCATCTTATATCCGCAGACGTGCGCTGGAATGCTCCTGTGCTGGGGGCTTCGTTCTCGATCAAGACCGGAACCAACGACATGGCGAATGCCAGCGTTGCGAACCGATGCGCGGCAGATTTCAAGGTGTTCCGTGAAGACAATGGCGAACCTATATCAGGCGCTATTTGCGCTTTGAACATCACCGAGTTTGACCGGATGGAAATACGGGGCTTGCAGACAGCCACTATTAACCTTTGCAAATTCGGGTTCTAGCCATGCAAAAAATCCTCATAGCCTTCATGCTTGCGGCCGGGGTCGCGGTGGCCAGCCAGCCCCTGTTACAGGGCGAACTGAACGTCACGGCGTTCACTGAATTGGAATCCAATGTCAGCTATGAAGTGTCGGGCAGCTTCGCGGGGGCAA
>Ga0172381_10002804_pt1 | contig 18846 bp, 15 predicted proteins | sample Leawel6488metaG_FD_119754 | JGI IMG/M metagenome (GOLD analysis project Ga0172381, IMG submission 119754) | Leachate microbial communities from a municipal landfill in Southern Ontario, Canada - Leachate well 64-88 metaG | ecosystem: Engineered > Solid waste > Landfill > Unclassified | place...
ACGAAATTATTTGAAAGTTTTTATAGCGGGACGCCGGAAGAGGTTTTAGATAAATTACAGTCCGATCCGAATAGTTTAAAAGGGGAATTTGTTGTTTTGATAAATAAAAAATAGCTAGTATGAAGGATAAAAAACATTTTTACATCACCACCACTTTGCCCTATATTAATTCCGAACCGCATATCGGTTTCGCGGCGGAAATGATTAAAGCCGATGTTATCGCCCGTTATAAGCGCCAGCGCGGGCAGGAAGTCTTTTTTAATACCGGCACGGACGAACACGGCTTGAAAATCTATCAGAAGGCTCAGGAATTAAAGATGGACGTTCAAGTTTATTGCGATGAGTATTCGGCCAAATTTCGGCCCTTAAAGGAGAAATTAAATTTAACCTATAATAAATTTATTCGTACGACCGATGCCGATCATGTCGCCGCGGCGCAGGCGTTCTGGAAAAAATGCGATGCGAGCGGGGATATTTATAAAAAATCATACCGCGTAAAATATTGCGTCGGCTGCGAATTGGAAAAAACCGATTCTGAACTCGTTAACGGCCGTTGTCCGCTTCATCCGGACCGGGAATTAGAAATTATTGAGGAAGAAAATTATTTTTTCCGTTTTTCTAAATATCAAGGCCAGCTGTTAAAGCTCTATGAGAAGAATAAAGATTTTGTTTTACCGGCTAGCCGCCTGAAAGAAATAAAAACTTTCGTCACCGGCGGTTTGGAAGATTTTAGTATTTCACGTTTAAAGTCCAAGATGCCTAACGGCGTGCCGGTGCCGGGCGACGAGACGCAGGTAATGTATGTTTGGTTTGATGCTTTAGTAAATTATATTTCGACTCTTGGTTGGCCCGATGATTATGACCAGTCAGGAAATTTTAAGACGTATTGGCCGGGATTGCAGGTTTGCGGTAAGGATAATCTTCGGCCGCAGGCGGCGATGTGGCAGGCAATGTTGATGTCTGCCGGTCTGCCGGCTTCACGCCAGATTTTAGTTTTTGGTTTCTTAACCGCTAACGGCCAGAAAATCAGTAAGAGCTTAGGCAATACCGTCGATCCTTATGAATTAAGCGATAAATATGGCGCCGATGCGGTTCGCTATTATTTATTAGCCGAGATTCCACCCTTTGAAGATGGCGATTATTCCGAAGAAAAATTTAAGGAGCGCTATAACGCCGATTTAGCCAATGGTTTAGGAAATCTGGCGGCTCGCGTTTCTAATCTGTTAGAAAAAAATGAGATTAAAACTGATTTGAAAATTCATTTAACTGATTCCGGGACAAAAGATCTGGCTAAATCCTTCGAATTGCTGATGGTTAGTTATCGTTTTAATGAAGCTTTAAGTATTATTTGGAATAAATTAGGAGACTGTAATGAGATTATTAGCCGAACCGCTCCCTGGAAAATGACTGACAAGAAAGAAATCGCCGCAGTTTTAAAACCATTATCCCAGACTATTTTAAATTGTGCTTATTTATTAGAACCGTTTATACCGAGCGTGGCGCAAAAGATTCAGGCGCAGTTCAGCGCGAGCCAGATAAAGAAGGGAGAGATTTTATTTCCTAGAGTTTAAATATAAAAGTTAATAAATAAATCATATGTCTACTTTTGACATCTGTCTGCTCGCTATTTTAGGCGGGTTTGCCATCAGCGGCTTATTTAAGGGAATAATTCGCATGGTCGGTCATGTCGTCGGTTTAATCGTCGGCGCCTATGCGGCCAGTCATTTTTATCTTAATTTTTATGGTTTAATCAGAGGCGCCTTTAATAGCCATGAGAATGCTGGTAAAGTTATCGCTTTTATTATCCTCTTCGCGGTCGTTACTCGCCTCGTGATTTTATTATTCGTTCTTTTGGAAAAGCTGTTTAAGTTCATTGCCGTTATTCCGGGCAGTAAATATATTAATAATCTTTTGGGAGCGGCTTTGGGATTTTTGGAGGGTGCCTTGTCTCTCGGCTTAATAATTTATGTCATCTCCCGCTATACCTTGATTAGCAATTTTTTTGGTGAACAGTTTATGCATTCTATCATTGCTCCTTTTCTGCTAAAAATAACTAATATTATTTTACCGCTTTTACCGGAAGCTCTGAAAATTTTAAAATCCATTATCTAATATTCATTTAATTATCCGCATGACCCATTTATATCTTAAAAAGAAGGAAATTAAGCCGGCTATTGTTCAGCTCATCGCCGGCTCTTTAAAAATCGGGCAGGTCGTCGTTCTGCCCACTGATACGATTTACGGCCTAAGCTGTTTAGCGACCAATGTCCGGGCGATTAAAAAAATTCACAAGTTAAAAGAGCGCGACGCTAAAAAACCTTTACTGGTTTTAATTGACAGTATTGCGCGCTTGAAAAAATATACTTTTGTGTCTCGTAAACAAGAAGCATTATTAAAGAAGATTTGGCTGGCTTCAGCGCGGCCGACGACGGTTATTCTTCGTCATCGCGGACGCTTGCCACAAGAATTAACCGGCGACTCCGATGGCTTGGCCGTGCGTTTGCCCAAAAATGAATTTTTAGTTAAAATACTACAAGCGGTTAAACAGCCGATTGTTTCTAGTAGTTTAAATTTAAGTAATCAGAAAAGCATTTCAGATTTGAAACTCCTAACTCACTATTTCCCGAAAAAGCATCTTCGACCGGATTTAGTGGTTGATACTGGGAAATGCCGGCGACAAAAGCCATCGCGTTTACTTGATTTACGCGATGAGAAAAAAACGATAGTTTTAAGAGCTTAGCGACTAAATACACGAGAGACCTGCAAGTTTCGCGTTCAATGATGTTTATATGAGAATAATGATTAATAAGGATATTTTAAAAAAAATCCGACCGGCTCTATTATTAGCAGTTATTTTAGCGATTTTTGCCAGCGGTTTTTATGCAGGCAAAAGCAATAATCAGGCAAAATTAGGCAATCGTTTAATCGCTTACTCGGAAGACGCTAAACTGGCTGGCAACAATAATGGTGACAATTTAGACTTTAATTTATATTGGGAGGTTTGGGATCGTTTAAAAAATAGCTATGTCGATAAAGTAAAGATTAAGGATCAAGATTTATTTTATGGTTCCTTAAAGGGTCTGGCCGAGTCGACTGGCGATCCGTACACGGTTTTTATGGATCCGAAAGATACTAAAGAATTTGCGGACGAAATGGCCGGAACTTTTGAAGGTATCGGTGCCGAAGTCGGCTTGCGTAATGATATTATTACGGTTATTTCTCCTTTAGATGGCATGCCGGCTCAAAAAGCTGGTGTACGCGCCGGCGATAAGATCTATGCCGTAGATAGCGTATCTACTTTCGGTTTAACGGTTGATGAAGTAGTGAAGAAAATTCGCGGACCTAAAGATACGAAAGTCACCCTAACCATTATTCGCGGGAAAGAGAAACCGAAAGATTTAATAATTACTCGGGCGCAGATTATTGTTAAAAGCGTTAAGACCGAAATGCGCACTGATGGAATTTTTGTAATTAGAATCAGCAGCTTCGGCGATGATACTGAGGATTTATTTAACCAAGCGGTTAGTACCGCGCTCTTAAAGAATCCTAAAGGAATTATTCTTGATCTCCGTAATAATCCGGGTGGTTATTTAGAAGGCGCAATTAATTTGGCGAGTGAATGGGTTGAGGAAGGGCCGGTAGTGGCGGAACAAATGGCGGATAATAAGCGTAATGAATATTTCTCTAATGGTAAGGCGCGCTTAAAGAGTTTTCCGACCATGATTTTAATCAACGGCGGCAGTGCCTCGGCTTCGGAAATCCTGGCCGGCGCCCTGAGAGATTATAAAAAGGCGACGCTGATCGGTGAAACGACTTTCGGTAAAGGATCGGTTCAGACCCTAAGTGATTTAAGCGGCGGTTCGTCCTTAAAAGTTACGGTCGCTAAATGGCTAACCCCAGCTGGTGACTTTATTAATGAAAAGGGAATTAAGCCGGATGTGGAAGTTAAAATGAGTTCCGAAGATATTGATAAGAATCTGGATCCGCAATTTAATAAAGCGGTAGAGCTCCTGAAGAAAAAAAGTAAATAATAAAAAATAGCCATAAAAATTAAGAAATCTATGTCGCCAAAAAAACGCCCAGTAAAGAAAATTAAGAAATCTTCGGCGCCCACGAAATACATCTTTGTTGTTGGCGGCGTAATGTCCGGCGTCGGCAAGGGCGTAACGACGGCTTCTATCGGCCAGATTTTGCAAGCGCGCGGCTATAATGTCAGCGCGATTAAGATGGATCCTTATATTAACGTCGATGCCGGAACGATGAATCCGATTGAGCACGGAGAAGTCTTTGTAACGGAAGACGGCGATGAAACCGATCAGGATGTCGGTAACTATGAAAGATTTTTGAATAAGAATATTTATCGGGAGAATTATATGACCACCGGACGGGTTTATCAGACGGTCATTAATCGAGAACGTAATTTAGAATATAAAGGTAAATGTGTTCAGGTTGTCCCACATATTCCTCAAGAAATCCGCGATCGGATAGATCGGGCAGTAGAAAAAACCGGGGCAGAAATAATGATTATTGAAGTCGGCGGCACGGTCGGCGAATATGAAAATTTATTATTTTTAGAGGCGGCGCGCGTCATGAAACTATATCATCCTAATGACGTTTTATTTGTCATGGTTTCTTATTTGCCGGTGCCAAATATGATTGGTGAAATGAAAACTAAACCGACTCAACACGCCGTTCATAATTTGCAGGCCGCCGGTATTCAGCCGGATTTTATTGTGGCCCGTAGTGAACGGCCGATCGATAATGCCCGTCGGGAAAAACTTTCTATTAATTGTAGCGTACCGGTTGAAGCGGTTATTGCCGCCCCTGATGCTAGTTCTATTTATGATATTCCTCTAAATTTTGAAAAGGACAATTTAAGCGAACGTATTTTAAAAAGATTTAATTTGCCCGTTAAGCATTCTAATAATCTTGCTTGGAAAAAGATGGTTAACGCTATCAAGACCGCTGACAAGACTGTGAATGTCGGTATTGTCGGTAAATATTTTTCCAGCGGTGATTTTTCGCTCGGCGATTCCTATATTTCCGTTATTGAAGCAATAAAACATGCGGGAGCGGCGAATCATTGTAAAGTTAAGATTAATTGGCTAAGTGCGGAGGATGTGGAGAAGGATGGCGTTGAGGTTTTGAAAGGGATGGACGGCATTATTGTCCCACAAGGCTGGGGCGGCCGTGGGGCAGAAGGGAAGATTAAAACAATCCGTTATTGCCGCGAGAAAAAAATCCCTTATTTCGGCTTATGCTACGGTATGCAGATGGCGGTGATTGAATTCGCGCGCGATGTCGCTAAACTAAAAGACGCTAATTCCGCCGAAGTTGATCCAAAGACGACTAATCCGGTTATTCATATCATGCCTGGCCAAGCCGAGTTAATTAAAGAGAAAGGCTACGGCGGCACAATTCGCCTTGGCGGCTGGCCTTGTAAGATTATCGCCGGCACCCATTTAGCCAAAGCTTATCAGAAGTTTACCGCTAAAAAAATAATTTCCGAACGTCATCGCCATCGCTATGAATTTAATAATGCTTATCGTGAGATGTTTGAAAAATTAGGCTTAACTATCGCCGGCACTTCGCCGGACGGCCAAATTGTGGAAGCGATTGAAATCGCTAATCATCCGTTTTTCATCGGCGTTCAGTTTCATCCGGAGTATATTTCTCGTCCCTTGAGCCCGCATCCGCTGTTCGTAGAATTTATTAGAGTTTGTAAAGATAAAAAATAAGGATTTTTAAAATTTGCAGCCTATAAGACTCGTGCCAAGTGATCGATAAAAAACAGCCTCTAAATTTAGAGGCTGTTTTTATAAGTAATTTTGGTGTTTGTTTATTTTTTAGTCGTTTTTTTGACCTTGGCCGTCTTTTTAGCTTTCTTCGGTTTTCTCGCAATTATCGCCTGGGAATTTTCCACTGTCTTTAGGATAACGTTAACTATTTTACAGCTCTTTAAGGAATTATCAAATTTTCTCAATTTTTTTGTAGTAAATTTAACAAATCCCCCCTTCAAAGCGAATAAGGTATCATCACTGCCTTTCTTAACGTTTAAGCCAGGATGATATTTAGTGCCTCGTTGTCTAATAATGATTGCGCCAGCTTTCGCCCATTGACCGTCAGTCAGTTTTACGCCTAAACGCTTACTTTCTGATTCGCGACCCAGGGCGGTTGACCCGGCGGCTTTTTTATGTGCCATATGATTTTTGACATTTAAAATGCTAGCCAGTCGACTAGCACCTTTGATGTTTGGTTAGATTTTACTGTTTAAATATAACAAAAGGTTTTAAAATTGTCAACTGAATTTTATGAGGTTTTTAGGCCTGTTTTGCTTATTTAAAGGTAATTTCAATTTTTCTTAAATATGCTATAATAAAAACATCAAAACTAGTTAAAAATTAATACAGTTCGGCCGCTTTCGGCTACTCTTGTTTTTTGAATAAGAAGAGTTTCTGGCGGGCGAAACTAGCAAATTTTATGGTGAAAGTCGATAAAGAAAAATGTGTTGGTTGTGGTTTATGCGCTGGATCATGCCCAGAAACATTCCAAATGGATTTAAACGGCAAGGCCGAGGTAATAAAAGATGAAGTTACCCCTTGCGCTAAAGAAGTAACCGCGAATTGTCCGGTGGACGCTATTAGTCTTTAAGATTTATGGCCGAAGGAAAAATAGTTGAGCAGCCAAAAATTGAAAAACCCAGTGCCATTATAGCACCGGAAAAAAGGCCGGAATTTTCCGCTGGTTTTTCGGAACGCATTTCGCCAAAAATTGAAAAACCGAAAGAAATCGCCAAGCCGCAACCGGCGAACGTTAAAGAACTAACGACAGCAGTATCACCGGCGCAAGTTTTTCAGAAACAACAGGCGGCCGCGATTGATAGTATTCTAGCCGAAGGTTTAAATGAAATATTTCTCAAAATGCCTCCCGCCGATCAAGCAAAATTTAAAAAACAAGGCGAAGAGACAGTCGTTAAAATTAATAAACTTTTAAGCCAGACTAGGATTCAGGTTAATAAGATTATTAATTTAATCCGAAAATGGCTGCAGCTCATCCCGGGAGTCAATAAATTTTTTTTAGAGCAGGAAGCGAAACTTAAAGCCGATAAGATTATACGTTTGAAAGATAGATAAAATTTATGTTAGACCTAAGCAATTACTTAAATCCCACGACAGTTTTAATTGGCGCCACCATTTTTTTTGCTTTGCTGTTCATTCTTTTTCTAGCCAGAATAATTATTAAAATTTTCGGTTTAGGTCGCCGTTATTTCCGGCATAAACTTTTTTTAATAAAATTACCGAAAGAAAAACCAAAAGATGAGGAGAAAGAAATTACCACCCAGCAGCTAAGAGAGGAAATTGCTAGAGGAGAAACTATTTTTTCGGCCATCGGCGGTTTACGGGCTCACCATGGATTTATTAGTTGGCTATTAGGGCGTGACGATCATTTTTCTTTCGAAATAGTCGCCCAACATGGCAAGATTTATTTTTACGCGGTTGCTCCAGAGTGCCATGCTTTATATTTAGAAAAACAGATTACCGCTCATTACCCGGAAGCGGTTTTAGAGGAAATTTCCGATTATAACGCTTTTAACGCCAAGGGCGCGGTCGCCGCCGCCTATCTTAAGACAAAGGACAAGTTTATTCTTTCGTTAAAAACTTACGAAAAGATGACGGTTGATCCGCTTAATTCCATAATTAATGTTTTATCAAAATTAGACCGGCAGGAAAGTATTGCTATTCAATATATCGTCCGGAGCGCTCCAAAGTCTTGGCATAAGGCCAGCAAGCGGGCGTCAGCGATGATTAATCGTTATAGCTCGATTTATCATGGGCTAAAAGCGAGCGATCCTTTTTGGTCGATGTATTATGCTATTTTCCCGCCTAAAGCGGCGGCGCAAAAATCTCAGTCAATGCCTGGCCAAGCGCCAAAATATTTAACGGCAGTAGAGCAGGATATGTTAAAGATGATTGAGGAAAAAAATTCTAAGGCCGGATTAGAAGTAAATTTACGTTTAGTTTCCTGTGCGCCCACTAAAGAGAGAGCGGCTTATTATTTAGAAAATCTTTCTAATATTTATAACGAATACAATAATTATAGTTACGGCAATAATTTTTCTCGTATTTTTAAAGGACGCCAACATAAAATTATCGATGATTTTATTTATCGCCGCTTTAAAGACCGACAGAAGTTTTTATTAGGAACGGAAGAATTAACCAGTCTTTTTCATTTACCACTGAAGACTACGGAGACCCCGAATATAATGTGGCTGACGGCCAAAATTGCTCCGGCGCCGGTAAATGTTCCGAATGAAGGCATTAGCTTGGGCGAAAATGTCTATCGTGGCGTGAAGAAAGAAATTAGGATGAAGCGCGACGATCGCCGCCGGCATACTTATATCGTTGGTAAATCCGGTACCGGTAAATCCGTGCTCTTAGCTAATATGGCTCTGCAGGATATTCAGAACGGAGAAGGAGTTGGTATTATTGATCCGCATGGTGATTTGATTCAAGATATTTTAGATCGGATGCCGCCGGAACGCGCTGAAGACGTTATCGTTTTTTCGCCGTCTGACTTAGAGCGTCCTTTAGCGCTTAATCTTTTAGACTACGACCCGCGTTATCCGGAGCAGAAGAGCTTCGTGATTAATGAAATGATCGGTATTTTTGATAAGCTCTATGACTTAAAAGCGACTGGCGGCCCGATGTTTGAGCAGTATATGCGGAATGCTATGCTGCTCGTTATGGATGATCCGGAATCCGGTTCGACATTAATGGAAATTCCGAAAGTGTTAGCTGATGAAAAATTTCGACGCTTAAAATTAAATCGTTGTAAAAATCAGACGGTGGTTGATTTTTGGCGTAAAGAAGCGGAGAAAGCCGGCGGGGAAGCGGCGCTCGCCAATATTGTTCCTTATATCACTTCTAAGCTTACGGCTTTTATCTCTAACGACATGATGCGACCGATTATCGGCCAGCAGAAGAGCGCTTTTAATTTGCGTGAGGTAATGGATAGCCAAAAAATCCTTTTGGTTAATTTGCCCAAAGGTCTGGTTGGTGAAATGAATGCCTATCTTTTAGGGATGATTATCGTCGGCAAAATTTTAATGTCCGCCTTATCGCGAACCGATATGCCGAGCGAATCCCGAAAAGATTTTTATTTGTATATTGATGAATTTCAAAATTTTACTACTACCTCCATCTGCCAGATTTTATCCGAAGCCCGCAAATATGCTTTAAACCTGGTTATCGCTCATCAGTATATCGGTCAGCTAAGTAAGGGCCAGAACACGGAAATCAAGGATGCTGTTTTCGGTAACGTCGGCACTTTAGTTAGTTTTAAGGTCGGTTCCGAAGACGCTGATTTTCTAGTTAAAGAGTTCGCCCCGGTTTTCAATGAGTATGATTTAATCAATATTGACAAAGGCACGGCTTATCTTAAACTGTTAGTAGATAATAGCGCTTTAAGGCCCTTTTCTCTAAAGACCATTTGGCCGCTATTGGGTGTTAAGCGCCCGGGCGTAGCCGACAAAGTTCGTTCTTTAAGCCGTTTAAAGTATGGTCAAAACGTTCGCTTAGTGGAGGCGGAAATTAGCCGTCGTTCGCAAATGACGGAGTAAAAAATAATAATTATTTATGCCAACCTTATATCGTGATTATCGCCCGCAGAATTTTTCCGAAACTCTCGGCCAAAATCACATTAAAATAACTTTACAAAGTGAAATTAGCTCTGCTCGGCCGGCGAGCGCTTATTTGTTTTGCGGTCCGCGCGCGGTCGGCAAAACAACCCTGGCGCGCGTTGTGGCTAAAGCTGTAAACTGTGAAACTCGAAAAGACGGCGAATCCGAACCTTGCAATAAATGTGCTAGCTGTTTAAGTATTACGGCCGGAAAAAATTTAGATATTATTGAAATCGACGCCGCTTCTAATACCGGCGTAGATAATGTACGGGAAAATATTATTGCTTTTTCTCGTTTAGTGCCAACGAACACGAAATTTAAAGTTTTTATTATCGATGAAGTCCACATGTTATCGCTTTCGGCCTTTAACGCTCTTCTTAAAATCATTGAAGAACCGCCGACTTACGTTATTTTTATCCTTTGTACGACGGAGATTCAAAAAGTACCGAATACGATTATTTCTCGTTGCGAGCGTTTTGATTTTAAACGGATCAGTGTTCGAGAAATAATCAAAAAATTATCTTATATCGCCACTAGTGAAAAAATGTCGATTGATTCTGAGGTCTTAGAGGCGATTGCGAGACGTTCCGGCGGCCATTTACGCGACGCGGAAAGTTTATTAGGTCAAATTTTTTCCCTTGGCGATAAGCGAATTACCAGCGAACAAGCGGAATTAGTAATCCCGCATTATAATAGTAATGAAGCCGTAGATCTGCTGGATTATTTAAGTCGTAAGGATGCGGCTAAGGCTGTAGCTTTAGTTAATAGCTTAACCGATAGTGGTGTAAATTTAAAAGTTTTTACCGGCGAAATAATTGATTTATTACGTGAAATGATGTTGGATAAATTAAGTCCGGAACTGGCCGATAATCTTGGGTTAGATTTGGGCGAGAATTTAGAAAAACGTCTAGGGCAAGTAGCGGCTAATTTAAGTTGGGAACAATTACTCTCTTTCACTCGCTATTTTTTAGAAGTCTCTAATAATAATAAGAGTCCGATGATTCCGCAATTACCGTTAGAGCTGGCAATTGTGGAATTATGTTTCGGTTCTCTTAAGGTGGACATTACTCCCGCTGTTGCCGGACAGGCCAGTCTTAATTCCCACCCATCGCCTGGCTTTAATTTGCCAAAAAATAATTTATCATCTAAACCGTTAAAAAAAGATAAAGAGCCTGCTCCGGAAGAAACGGCGGTCGCTAAAGTATGTTTGTCGCCGAAGCGTAATAGCGCCGGTAATCAGACTGTAATTAATTTGTCGGCGGCAGAAATTATGGCTAAGTGGCCGGAGTTTCTAGTTAAGGTAAAAAAGTATAATCATTCTTTATCATTTGTTTTTCAAAACTGTCTGCCTCAAGAGGTTATCAATAATAAATTATGTTTAGTTTTTAAATATAAGTTTCATCAAGACAGAATTAAAGACGTCAATATTAAAAGTATTTTGGAAAGCACCTTGGAAGAAGTTTTCGGCGCCACTTTGACCGTTGATTCTGTAATTGATGAAAATTTAAAACTTAAGACTAGCGACCAAGGGCCCGAAACGCCAGCTGAAACAGCGGAGATAGTCGCGCCGGAAATTTCTCAAAAAACAACCGAACCATCTACTAACCAACCAGTTGGTTTAATCGAAGGTTTATTAAAAACTTTTGGCGGTGAAGTAATTAACTAATCATATGTTAGACATTAAATTTATTAGAGAAAATCCAGAACTTATTAAGAGCAATTCCTTTAATCGTTTGTCGCCGGTAGATATTGACGCTCTCTTGGCGTTAGACGTTAATATCCGGTCTTTAATGACTAATATTGAAACTGCCCGCGCGAAACGTAACGCCGCTTCTAAAACTAAACCGACGCCGGAAATAATTATGGAAATGAAAACTCTGGGCGAGTCATTGAAGAAATTAGAAATAGAGTTAATTGGGAAGGAGGCGAAGTTCAAAGAGCTGATTCTAATGGTTCCTAATTTAACTCATCCGGATGTAAAAATTAGTAAGGACGAGGACGACAATCCGGTTTTAGAGACTAGCGGCGAACCAACTAAATTTAAATTTACTCCGCTTGACCATGTTAAACTGGCGGAGTCTTTAGATCTTATTGATTTTGATCGGGCCACGAAAGTTAGCGGCGCTAAGTTTTACTATTTAAAAAATGAGTTAGCGCTAATGGAACAGGCCCTTATCCAGTATGCTTTAAAAATTATAGTTCGTCGCGGCTTTACGCCCTTCACCACCCCGGATTTAGCTAAAAGGGAAGTATTGGAAGGAATGGGCTTTAACCCGCGCGGCGAGTCCACGCAAGTTTATAATATTGAGAATTCCGATTTAAGTTTGATTGGCACGGCCGAAATAACTTTAGGCGGATATCACCGCGATGAGGTTTTGGAAATGATAGAATTACCGAAGAAGTACGCCGCGATTTCTCATTGTTTTCGGACTGAAGCTGGTAGTTATTCTAAATTTTCTAAAGGAATATTCCGTGTTCATCAATTTACTAAGATAGAAATGTTTCAGTATGTCGTGCCTGAAGAAGCCGAGAAGGCTCACGCGGAACTTTTAAAAATTGAAAAAGAAATATTTCAGGGTTTAAAAATTCCTTTCCGAGTTATTGATCACTGTACCGCTGATTTAGGAGCGCCTTCAATTCGTACCTTCGATTTAGAAGCTTGGATGCCCGGTAAACCGGCGACAGACGGCAGCCAAGGCGCCTGGGGGGAAGTTACTTCCACTTCTAATTGCAGTGATTATCAGTCGCGAGCGCTAAATATTAAATACCGGAAAGCTAATGGCGATAAAGATTTAGTTTATACTCTTAACGGAACGGCAATCGCTGTACCGCGCTGTTTGATTGCAATTATGGAAAACTATCAGCAATCGGACGGGTCGATAAATATTCCGAAAGCTCTGCAGCCGTACATGTTCGGTTATAAAAAAATAAAACCTAAGAAAAAATAGCGATGAAAAAAAAATTTAAATTAAATTTTTTTTATGTATTATTTTTAGTCGTTTTTAGCGGCGGCTTATTTTTCCCGTGTTTAGCTGGTGCAGCCGAACTTAAATCCTCTTATCCGCGCTTAGCTAATTATTTTTTAAAGTGGAGAATAAGCGACGCCGAAGTTAAGGAGCTGGCTAAATGGGACGTACTTATTTTAGACATGGAAACGCAAGAAAATAGCCGCGCCCAGCTTCAAGAAATTCGCCGGCTTAATCCGGAAGTTATTATTCTGGCTTATATTACCAGCCAAGAGATTATTGATGATATTAGTAATTATAATGAAGCCTATTTACGCCAAGAAGTAGCTAAAAATATCGTTGATGGCTGGTGGCTAAAGGACGCTCAGGGGCAGAAAGTCTGTAACTGGCCCGGTACCTCAATGCTTAATCTTTCTAATAATACTTTACCAGATTCTCAAGGTAATCGTTTTAATGATTATCTGCCGGAGTTCGTAATCAATAATCTAAAATCAAGCGGTCTTTGGGATGGGGTGTTCTATGATAATACTTGGGGGGACGTTTCTTGGGTTAATAGCGGTAATTTAGACGTAAATAATGACGGGGAAAAAGATAGCGCGGCCCAGGCGGATAACTTATGGGCGGCGGGCTTTAAGAAGATGCTAGCTAAAACGCGCAGTTTAGCCGGGAAAGACTTTATCATTGTCGGTAACGGCAATGTTTATTTTCCTTATCAGTCGTTGCTTAACGGGATGATGCTAGAGCACTTTCCTTCATCCTGGGAAAATGGCGGGACCTGGTCGGGATCAATGGCGACTTATCTGCGCTTACCCGGTACTAATGTTTATCCGCAGATACCGGTAATAAATGTTTACGATAAGAATCAAAATAATTTTACTCATTTTCGGTTTGGTTTAACGAGCGCTCTTTTGGGCGATGGATTTTATAGTTTTGATTATGACGTTACCAGCCATGGCCAGACTTGGTGGTATGATGAATATGATGTTAATCTCGGTACAGCGCAATCTGCTCCTTATAATCTTTTAGACAACTCTAGCCAGAAATTGAAGCCCGGTTTATGGCGGCGCGATTTTAAGAACGGGGTTGTCATCGTTAATTCTACTAATAAAAAGCAAACCTACGTTTTGAATAAAGAAGAATTGGAAAAAATAAAAGGGAACCAAGACCCGGCTTTTAATAATGGCCAGCGAGTTAATTATGTGCAATTAGCGCCGTCTGACGGCGGTATTTTTTTAAAGCGGAGCAATATAATTAATGACGCTATTTTTACTAACGGTTATTTTTATCGCGTTTTTAATATCGCCGGCAAACAGACATCCGATGGTTTTTTCTCTTACCTTAATTCTTATCCCGGCGCGGCCGAAGTAATTAGTACAACGGGGGCAACTGGTCGAAATATCGGCTTAAGCGCCGCTAACGGCAAGGTTAGCGTATATCATGACGGCGGTTTATTGAGATCATTTTATCCTTATTCTAAAAATTTCAAGAAATCTTTAAGTTTAGACGCCTTTATTGTTAATGGCTATTTTCAAAAGATTGTTACCGGCGCCGGTCTGGGCGGCGGTCCGCAGGTTATGGTTTTTAATTCTGATGGAAAGTTAATTACTAATTTTTTTGCTTATAATAAGGATTTACGTGGCGGTGTTAATGTTGCTATTGGCGATGTTAATGGCGACGGCCAGTTAGAAATCGTTACTGGTCCCGGGCCGGGGGACATATCACGAGTTAAGATTTTTTCTCTATCCGGAGCGCTAAAGACTAGTTTTTTAGCTTATGACAGTAAATTCCATGGTGGCGTGAATGTCGCCGTTGGTGATGTTAACGGCGATGGCCAAGCCGAAATTATCACTGGCCCGGCGTCAAACGGCAGTTCGGAAGTAAAAATTTTTTCCGCCAACGGCAAGTTGTTAGGAAATTTCTTATCGTATTACGGGAAATCCGGCGGTGGCATTAAAGTCTCCGCGACTGATATTAATAATGACGGTCAAGCGGAAATTCTCGTCGGTTTAAAAAACTTTTATTAATATTAAATATATGTTCAAAAAAATATTTGATAGAGTCGCTCACCATATCTGGCATAGTCGCTGGCAAAAATTTTATTCTCAGAGTCATTGGCATTTAGTTTTAGATCTCTCGCTGCTGATTGTAATTATTTTTTTACTGGCTAGTTTGGGAAGCTTTTTCTTTTATCGCCCGGCTTTAAATTGGTTAAATAGTTTTTCTAGCCCCGCTGTTGATTTAAACAATCTTCCTTTAGCCTGTGATTTTAGCGTTGAGAATTCAGTGGTCAATCTCAAAGAAGGGATTACTTTGAAAATTAATTTTAAGAATAATGGCTCAGTCCCCACCACTGACGCGACAATTGATTTTTTAACTACTAACCCCGATTTTACTTTAGACCGTTTGGAAAAAATCAACGGGGAAACAGTCGAAATCAGCCGGCGGCAATTATTTTTTAAGCCGATTAATCCCGGTGATGGTGGGGAAGTTGTTTTAAAGGCTTATTTCTCCCTTAAAAATCCTACAGTGCGAGTTATTAACTGGGAGGCGCAAATTCAGTATACAATTGGGCAACAACCACTGAAACAAAATACAATTTTGCCAGTTATTAAATTATCAGCCGATTTTAATGCCAGTTCCGTGGCCTATTATACTAGCCCACAAGGCGATCAACTGGGTATTGGGCCAATACCGCCGCTGGTCGGTATTCCTACTAATTATTGGATATTTTGGGAAGTAAAAAATAGCGGTAATTTTAAAGACTTAGTTTTTAGCGGCTATCTGCCTCAAGGCGTAGAATTGAATGTCGGTCGGTCATTATTAGCGGGCAATTTTAATTATAATTCTAGTTCGCGCCAAATAGTTTGGAAGGTTACGGAATTAGCCGATCAAAACGATAGTTATCGTTTAGGCTTTGAGGTAAAAGTTGTTCCGACGGAAACGCAAGTCGGTCAAATTTTACCGCTGCTTATTAATACTCGTTATTATATTGTTGATTCTCTGACCGGAGAAGAGAAGAAGGGCGAACTCGAGTCGTTGACTACTAACCTGGAAGCGGATCATTTTAATTCTGGCCAGGGTAAAGTGATTAGCCAATAATTAAATTATGAGAGATTTTTTAAAAAGAATATTAAAACCAAAATATGAGGCTTTAAACCGAATAGAAATTATCGGTGGTAATTTGATAGCTAATTATAATTATTTAAAAAGCCAGCAACCGCAGGCCGTGATTTTCCCGGTTTTGAAATCCAACGCCTACGGACACGGCTTAAAAGAGGTTTGCCGTATCTTAAATACTACTGACGCGCCTTTAGTCGCTGTTGATTCTTATCCTGAAGCGCAAATAGTATATCGTTATTTTAAGGGTAAAGTCTTACTGTTAGGTGAAATGCCTTTGGGCGCTTATAAATATTGTAAGTTGGCGCGCACGGAATTCGTGGTTTATAATGAGGCGACCTTAAAGCATCTGGCGCGCTATGGCAAAAAAGCCAAGGTTCATTTATTTATTAATTCCGGCATGAACCGTGAGGGAATTAAAGACTTGAATTCTTTCATTGTTAAAAATAAAAACTATCTAATAAAAGTAGAAGTAACCGGCTTATGTTCGCATCTGGCTTCGGCCGAAGAGAATTCTTTATTAAATAAAGAACAGGAGGATAAGTTTATTGTCGCGCTAGATATCTTGCACGCTGCCGGATTTTTTCCACGCTGGATTCATTTGGGAAATTCTGCCGCGATTTTTAAGTTAAATAATAAATTATTAACTGCTTATCGCGCTGGTCTGGCTTTCTATGGTTATGGAAGTTCCGTTGACGCTAAGAAAGAGAAACAATTAAAGCCGGCTTTAAATATTTTTTCTCATCTGATAGCGATTCAGGAATTAGAAACTGGTGAAGCGGTTTCCTATAATGAAACCTACCGCGCCTCGCAGCCAACTAAAATCGGTGTTATCCCGTTCGGATATTTTGAAGGTTTAGACCGCCGCTTAAGTAACCAAGCGCAATTTTCGGTTCAGGGTTATCAAGGAATATTTTCGGCAAAAATTGCCGGCCGGATTTGTATGAATCTAACTTGTCTAGAAATTAGCAACAATAAAGCTGAAATTGGAGCTGAGGTACAAATAGTTTCGGCTAATTCTCAAGATTATAATTCGATCGCTAATTTAGCCGTTTTAAGTCAGACTATTCCTTATGAATTTTTAGTTAAATTACAAACTAATATTCGTCGCGAAATCGTATAAATTAGCTAATATTAGATAAAATGATTACTACGCAACGTTATAAAAAAATTAAACGAGACTATCAGCGTAAAAATTTGTCTAATCCTTTTTTTCATAAGAAACCGAAAGGGGAGAGAAGGGGTTTATTAAAATGGTTTATTATCGCCGGCGTTTTAGGCGTTCTAATTCTAATTTGGTTTTTTCTGTCTTGTTCATTTTGGTGCCTGAAGAAGATTCAGATCAAAGGGCTGACCAGAATAGATAGCTCCGCCGTGGAGAGAATGATTAACGATCAGACAAGGGAAAGATGCTGGTTGTTTTTTAAACAGGGCAATATTTTTCTATTCAATAAAGAAGAGGCAGTCCAAAAAATTATGGCAGATTATAATTTAGCTGGTAGCGAAATTAAGAAAAAATTACCTTGCACCTTAGAAATAAACTTACGCGAACGGCCGTATGCTTTTATTTTTCAGGAGGGAAGTAACTTGTTTTATGCTTCCGCCGAAGGGTATATTATCAGAGAAGTAGCAGTCCAGCCGGAAGATCAAACTAAATACTCTTTAATAGAAAATAAATTGACTAATAGCCTAATCGCCGACGGCAATAAAATTGCCGTTAAAGACGGTTATTTGGATTATATTTTAGATTTAGCGAGCCGCCTAGTCGCTTATCAGGCCGAATTACCAATTGAGAGGTTTATTATGGATCAAGAATCTAAAAACGTGACCGTTAAGTTCAAGGATGGCCCAGCAGTTTATTTCAATACGCTCACCGACGCTACCGAGCAGATTAATCGGCTGCTACTTGTCAAAAAAGAGAAAATAAAGGATAATTTTAATAAGACGAATTATATCGATCTGCGTTACGGCGATCGGATTTTTATTAACCCTGATTTTAATAATTAAAAACATATGGAGGGATTTTTTAAATTTTTATTCGGTTTGGCCGTGGTAGTTTTTTGTCTGACTACGGTTGGTATTTTTTTAGTAATCGTGAAAATTATTCTTTTATTCCAACCCCAAGTATATTTAATGGGGGTAATTATCAGTTAATCATGAGATTTATATAGTTGATTTAAGGGGCCTTATCAGCCCCTTATTTATTTGCCTAGTTTTAAAAGCTATGATATAATGGAGTGTAAGAGATATTATACTCAGTTACATCTAATAAGTGAATTAGACCTAAATATGCCTATTTAGACCTTAAATCGCCTTAAAACTATTATGAGCGCTACTCAGCTTCCCTTGTCCGACGATTTTTTATTAAACTTAAAAGTTAATAATTATTCCCCGGAAACAATTTATAATTATGAACGCGATCTCCAAGTCTTTGAAGATTTTTTAACTAGTAATAAAATTTCTTTTCCGAAGCTGACTAAAAAAGACATTCTGAACTATAAGGCCTTTTTGACCTCAATTGACCGCCAGACGGCTAATCACGTCACCGGCTTTAAGCGGCTCAATGCCTATTCCATTAACCGCATGCTATCGGTCTTAAGAAGTTACTTGAAATACTTGATTGAGATGGACTATGACTCGCCTTTGCCGCCAGATGTCATTAAGATGATTAAAACCATTAAAAAGAAGCCGCAGGTAGCAGAACTGACAGAACTGGTTAAGTTAATCGAGTTCCCTTCTGAAATTGAAAAAGATCAGCGGGTCGCTTTACGCAACCGAGCGATGTTAGAAGTCCTGTTTTCTACCGGCATGAGAATTTCCGAACTCGTTAATTTAAAGATGAACCAGGTTGATAAAGCAGGGCGGATTTTTGTTTTAGGCAAAGGCAAGAAAGAACGTTTTGTTTACCTAACGCCGCGCGCCTCTAAAATTTTATATTCCTATTTTGATATGCGGCACGATGATTCCCCGTTCGCCTTTATTCCCTACCGCGGCGCCAGTTCCCCGGATTTAAAAAATAAAAAAATCTCCACTAATTATTTACAAGCGAAGATAAAAAAATATCGGGAAATTTTAGGCATTAAT
>Ga0172381_10002805_pt1 | contig 18838 bp, 15 predicted proteins | sample Leawel6488metaG_FD_119754 | JGI IMG/M metagenome (GOLD analysis project Ga0172381, IMG submission 119754) | Leachate microbial communities from a municipal landfill in Southern Ontario, Canada - Leachate well 64-88 metaG | ecosystem: Engineered > Solid waste > Landfill > Unclassified | place...
AATAAACAATGATTTTTATTATGATGCAATTATTTTGCAATCAAATGTTTGAGTAGAATAGTCGCGGCTTCTTGCGGACCCTTCATTTCATAACCAGGGACAGCAAGGCGGGTGTAGAGCTCGCCAATCGCAACTTTTTCTTTGCTTAACGAATTAAAGTAGCTATTTAATAATACTTCGGTTTGTTCTTTTCTTTGAACGGGGCCAAAAGGATTAGCGAAATACGAACTAACAAGTCCGATTTCGCTCGTTGTGCCTTTAGCTTTTCTTTGACCATTTCTGAAGATGTCGATCGCCTCATCAAAATTCTTGAAAAGGCGAAGACCATTGCCAACTTCGCTATAGTTATTTGCATATAGCATCATGTCGATTCGATGATCGGCGGTTATAAATTTATAAGTCGTGACCGGAAGGATAACGCGGGCGTTAATTTGATCAGGATTTAAAAAGATAGCCCGGTCAATTTTTTGATAAGCGTAACCAGCCTCTAAATCATCAAGACGAACGAACGCGCCAATTTCCGTGCCGTGGGCGTAAATCTTGCCGTCTTTTTTAAAGAATGTCCCCATATCGTCAAAGACGATTTTCATCTGTTTGATGTAGTCTTTGCCAATAACGCGCAGGGCTTCTAATGTCTCGGATTTACCCGCGCCGCTATCACCGACAACCACAATGTTTTTCGTTTCGTTGTTTTTAAGAATAATCGAGACCATCGCCCCGTGAATGGGCAACTTTTTCTGGTCGATCATAAAAAGGTTATGAAGAGTTAAAAGCATCTTCTTTAAATAACCAAAATAGTCATTCTTATCAAGGCGGCTCACGAAGCCTAAGTAAATATTATTCACTTTGTCGTGATGGTAGGTACAATCATATTCTGTTTCACTGATGCCATAAAGATATATGATATCTGGTTTGCGTTCTTTGATTTCGTCAAAGGAAGCAAACTCAAAAAGATTTGATAATCCAATCCCTTCATGCAAGAAGTCGCGATGAATATATACATACGCCAGCAAGGGTCCGATTTTAATCGGAAAGGCCAGGAAATGTAGTTTATTGATTACTAATTTAGAAAGCGGGTTTTCGCAAATCTCCTGAAAAATACCAGAACGAAAATTGCTCTTCGTGTAAGCGATAAAGGGTGGTCTGGTGGCAATCTTGCTTATAAAAGCAATGTTCTGCAAGTTATCGTATTCATGATTATATGGAACGCGATGATGAACATACAAAAGATTCGCGTTAACCCCTGCAGGAAGCTGGCGGTAAACATGAAACTGTTCTCCTAAAAGATTCGTAGAAACACCACGGTATAAAGATAAGATAAGATTATTAAAATGATCAATCGTCGTAATTAAATCCGGAGCCTTCGCGCTTTGCTGATATAGGTGGGATGAGACCATTAAGCCGAAGCGTTGAATGCTTCGCCAATAGTCATAGAACATCTCCGTGAAATGATAGAATTCGTCGCGTTTATTAAGTAATTTGTGTAAAGAAGCGTTGTTTTTATAAATGTCATTAAAATGAAAAACATAAAGGAGTTTATAAGCATCGAGAAATTGCTCGATTGTCACGCCCTTGAAACTTTCCATTGTCACGTTTTTTTCATGTTTCAATTTATTAATAAATTGTGATAGAACACTTGCAAAACTCCTTGACTGCAAAACGCTTACTTCTGAATCGCACAAAGAAGCATCAAAGTTGATTAGGGCATACGTATTTGTTAGATGAAATTTTTTCATTCTTTCTCTCCTAGTAGCGAACTGGCACTTCTATCTTAAGCGATAATAAGGCTTCTTGTAAGACAATAAAGAATCTTTCGATGTCTGTGACATCAATCGCCCCTAAGGAACCGACGCGGAAAGCCTGAACTCCACCAACGGGACGGGGGAATAATATAAAACCACGCTCATAAACATAATCATGAACTTTCTTAAAATTCCAATGTGAATCATTTGGATATAATGCCGAGACGACAAGGGGACCCTGATTTTCGCGCTTGATAGTTTCTTTAAAGCCGAGACGTTTTAAACCATCGTGGATTGCTTGATTAATACGGATGATGCGATTATGTTTGTTTTCTTCGCCTTCAAGGAAATATTCTTTGACGCCTTGCGAGGCGGCGTAAACTAATTGAACAGGAGGGGTAAACTGCATCTCGCCGTTATATTCAAAATAGTAATACTGACGGTATAAATTCGTGTAATAAGAACGTTTCGGATAGTCTTTTGATTTCTCAATTAGGTGTCTTTTTCCAATAATAAAGGATAACCCCGGCATCGCCGCGATTCCTTTTTGGGCGGACGCTAATATAAAGTCAACATTGTCTTTAACAATATCAATAGGAACTAAAGCAAAAGAAGATGTTGTGTCAGCGACAAAAACAGCATTATGTTCATGAACAATATGACCAATGCTTCGAATGTCGTTGAGGATGCCTGAACCGGTTTCGTGATGAGTTGTATAAACTAAAGCAATATCATCATTGTCCGCAAAGGATTTCTTCACATCATCAACATTTATTGGACAAGCAAAATCGGATTTAAGTTCAACATACGCAAGACCATAATAATTAGCGATGTCCACCGCTCTTGACGAATAAGCTCCATTATTAATTATTAATACCTTTTTGCCTTCAGGAAGTAATGAGTTTAATGAAACATCCATGTTAATCGTTCCGGAGCCCGAGAACAAAACTGCGACGTGGTCATTTTCGTTTCCATGGGCTATCTTGACTAAGTCAATTCTAAGCTTCTCAATAACATCGACAAAATCTTGTTCGCGATGACACATATCAGGTGTCATTAAGGATGCTTTGACAGTATCGGTCGTTGTCGCAGGACCGGGATTTAGTAATATGTTTCTCTTAACGCTCATTTTGTCCCTCCTTTTATAATAATAAAATCACATCAACTACCTGATTATTTAATTATATCAATAGTTATTGTGATAAGTTTAACGAATTCCTATAACCCTTGTAAAGAAAAGCTGTTTTCAATTTTTTTCATGACTTAAGAATTAAATCTCACTAATAGATATTGAACTGAGTTCATCATTATGACTCCATTCGAACTGATAACCAAGATTGTGATTAGACCAACGACATATGGACTGAAAATCCACTGGTCTAATAATCAAATTTTGTATAAATAAAAAAATGCCGATTTCATCGACACTTTTTACAAAATTTACAATGGTGGCCCAGGGCGGGATTGAACCGCCGACACATGGATTTTCAGTCCATTGCTCTACCAACTGAGCTACCGGGCCTCGTATAATGGCGGACCAGACGGGAATCGAACCCGCGATCTCCTCCGTGACAGGGAGGCATGTTAACCGCTACACCACTGGTCCAAAATACGTGCTTATTAATTATCTTAAAAAATCATATAAAAATCAAGAGACAAATATCAAGGTAAGAAAAAAGATCCCTCACTTGTGAGGGACCCTTTATCTAATTATTAGTAGTTTTCGGCTTTGAGTTCGAAGTGGGCTTTCGGATGAGCGCAGACTGGGCACATATCAGGAGCTTTCTTACCGATATGGATATGACCGCAGTTACGACATTTCCAGACAGTGACTTCGTCGCACTCGAATACTTTTTCGTCCTCGACTTTTTTTAGTAAGTGACGATAACGCTTTTCGTGTTCCTTTTCGACATTAGCCACGCCTAACATTTGTCGGGCGATTTCTGGAAAACCTTCTTCTTTGGCGACTTGAGCCATTTCGGCATACATTGTCGTCCACTCATAGTATTCGCCCAAAGCAGCATCTAATAAGTTTTCGGCAGTCGTCGGAACTGAACCACCATGTAAGGCTTTAAACCACAATTTGGCGTGTTCCTTTTCGTTATCTGACGTTTCTTCAAAGATTGACGCAATTTGTTCATATCCTTCTTTTTTGGCTTGCTTGGCGTAATAACCATACTTGACGCGAGCTTGGGACTCACCCGAAAAAGCAATCTTTAGATTTTCTTCGGTTTTGGTACCTTTAAGATCTTTCATTTTTATCATTTCCTCCAAAGTTAATTATCTAAAAATATGCCTTGTTAGTCAAAGACAATCTATACAAAGTTTAGTTCGATAAATTTAATCTACGCGCTTAACATAACGGAAATACTCGACATTGTCAGGTTTTGAGGCGTGTTCCACCATAAAGTCATAAGTTTGATCTCGTAGCTCTTGCATCGTATCTTTGAGTCCGAGAACAAGATTAGGATAAATTGGTTCTCCGATCGTTATAACCATTCTCGGTTTTAATGCACGCTTAAAAAACTTCCGCTTTTCATAAGTTGCGACGATTGGAATAATAGGAGCTTTCAGCTTTGCTGGATAACGAAATGAGGATGAAGAGAAGGGACGAATCATCGTCGCAAATGGCCAGATGTGAGCTTCAGGAAAAACGACGATCGCATGTTTTTTTTCGATATGATATTTAATTGCTTCTAAAAAATTTTTCGTCCCCCCCGTTGTTGAGGGAAGAGGAAGGCAGCCAAGCATCATGACGATATTACGCACACCGGGGATTGAGACGGCATCAGGATCAGCGATGATAAATGTTTTTTTGGGTCTGCTTATACAAACCTGACTAATAAATGCATCCATAATGTGTGTATGGTTTCCATAAATAAAATAACCAGTTTTGCGCACTTTCTTAATCGCTTTGCGATTGATAACTTTGACATTTAAAGATATTTTGGTCGTAAGATATAAAGCCGGAATAGCAACGAGATAGTAAAGTAAAAAGGAAAGAAATCGCCAAATAACGTTTTTATGAACATATTTGAAATTTTCATCGAGTTGCTTTGTGTTGATTTTTGTACCGGCAAAATCATCGTTCAGCAAATCGTTATAATAAATAATCGTTTTAGGATTTTGCTTTTTGCTTTTCATTGTTTGCTTTAATCATGTCGAAGAGCATATTTTCCATCTTGTCCATTGAATAATCAAAATCAAAGCGTTTCGCGTATTCGATATACTGCGTCCGGCATTTTTCTTTCTCGTCTGGAGAGTCGAGCCAATAGTCGATTTTCTCGGCAAGGTCTTGTGAGTTGTTACATTTAAAAAGATTCTTTTCACTTAACGCGAAATGACGTGTCGCACTACGCTTTGAGTCGGCGATAACAGGAACGAGTCCGCAAGACATGGCTTCTAAACACGAAATAGCTTCAATTTCAATTTCAGCGGGATGAACATATAAATCAGCATAATTGATTATATCAATCAACTCTTCGCGAGGATGAAAACCAAGAATTGGTGGATTAGTTAAATCTTTGCATCGCTTAATAATATTTTCCTTTTGGGGACCATCGCCGGCGAAAACTAACTGAATCTTATCTTTGTATTTAGATAGTTTAACCGCATCGATTAAAATCTTATGTGATTTTTCGCGGCTGTAACGGCCGGTAAACAAAATGACGAACTTGCCATCAAGATCCTTCGGTTTCGGTGCCAGGCGCGACTTAAAGGCTTTATGGACGCCATTTGAAATGACATAACCATTTGTTTCTCCGGCATAGCATTCAAACACCTCACGAATAAACTGCGTTGGATAATGAATCGCATCGACAAAACGATATAGTGCCCGATAGAAAACTTTATAAGTTAATAAATTGGCAAATGACATGTCCATCATAAAAATATGGTTTGTGAAATTTTCGGCCTGAACATGAAAGCCGGCGGTTACCGGTTTACCAAGTCTTTTGGCGATGCGTGCGGCTTTGGTGCCTAAGAAAAAGGGCATCATGACATGGACGATGTCAGCGTTTTGTATCGCTTCGGTGATTATTTTTGAATCAGCCTTCGCTAATGTAATATTATTTTTCTTAACATAATTGTTAAGGAATCCGAGATTTAATGATGGGACGACGTAATAGCCGTATAAACCAGTTTTATTTTTATCTGGGCAAACGACGCTTACTTCGTGTCCTTTGCTCTTTAAACTATTAATAAAATTGACTGCCGTTATCGTAGTTCCGTTATTCTCTATGCCGAGGACATCGGCAACGATCGTAACGCGCATGGTGTTACCTCCAAAGTTCATTGACGTGATCGGGCGAGAAAATGCTTTTATCGTAAAATAGCTACGTACGTTTCCCCCTGATTGTCACGCCGACTACAAAAAGTATAAACGATTTATTTGATATTGTCTTTAAGTTCTGGCTCCGGTTCATTGAATTTAACTTCGGCTAAGGCAAGTTGTCCGGCATTCATGCATTGAATGCGCATTTCTCGCCCCTGAAAGAAAAACTTCGAGATTGATTCCCACAAAAAGACCCAGGAAAAAATTTGCAACATTTCGAAGATTAATGGAATCTCGGGAATTTGCGCGGCATTCATCGCTAACTTCGTAATTGTTGAGATGACCAAGGCCATCATGCCAACGCCAAAAAGTATCCAGGCCACCGCTTGATTAATTTTTAATTCGCGACGTTTATCTTCATATATCAATCGGTAGTGATCAAGAAAAGATTTTTTAATCCGCGATTTGCGAAGATCAGACACGTCGCCAACGTCAAAATTAATGACAAGAGGAATTTCGGCAGGTGTGTAAAATGTCTTCTCGTCAATGTATTCAAAAATATCTGGCTTCATGTCTTCTTTGTACGAATAAGGAGAGTATAATTCATCAACATTAGTTAAATCGACGCTAATGTGAGCCTGACCATCAGGATAAATGAGTGACTCGACATACTTTCTAGTCGCATTACGTGAATCGCGATATAAAGATTCAATTAACTTTGAAAACTTTTTACGGCGTTCGTTAATAACTTTTTTATCCATTTTTTTCTCCTCCTTTCGCCCTTCTTCTTAGTTTAGCGTTTTTTCTGCGTTCGATTAATCGATGCAAAGCATCAAACAGTGACGCATTATCGTCAACCACGTCATCTTCATCATAAGCGAAGACGAGATAAGCGGGTTTATTGTTTCGAAGTAGTAAAACATAACCTTCTTCATCGACCTTGCGAGCGACACGAGAGAAGTTTTGGTTTGCCTCTTTTAAACTAACTAATTGTTTAATTCTTAATTTCATAATTTATATTCTTATAAGATTATATGATAAAAGTAGGTATAAAACAACCTACAAGCTTCTATTTAGTGGGAAATATGATAATCATGCGTTTCTAATAACTAAACATCACAAAAATTACCAAATTTTAACTGATTTCTATTTTCGACCTTTATTTATTATTAGGAGGCTTTTTATGCACAAGAATATTGGTTTTTATAAAGAAGAAGAGATGGTGATTATGTTAAACGAGAAAAAAGTGTGTGATTTGTCGAATAACGCTAAATACATAATTCGAGAAATATTCGGACATCCAAATGAGGAAGATGTCATTTATGTTCAGAGGTTTGACGAGTTTATTAAACCTGATTTTTACATTAGATTAGGTGATGAAACGCATTATGTCTCCATGAAAAGTGGAAGAAGCAACATTCTTCATCAAGAATATATTAAAGAGTTTTGCATCTACTTACGAGAAAGAGGGATTTCCAACAAAACCCTGCAAACAATTCTTCTATATCAGTTCGGAGATGGAACGCTTGATGGTACGGCTAAAGAAAGATTTACATATGAAAAACTTCGATACTTGCTCGCTGATAGGATCAAAGAGGCGAATCAAGAACTGAACAAAGATAAAGATTTTGTCCTTAGCATTATTAATCGCGTTGTATTCAAAGGAACACGCGAAGAAAACATCGAAGCGGATTATATTTATCACGGAGATAAGGACTATGGCGTTCTTGTTTCAAAGAAGCAAATGATGAAGCACTGCAATAGAAGGGACTGGGCTTATATCGATAGTTTACATATTGGTCCGATCTTGCTTCGCCCTCATGCCCGTTACATTGGTAAAGAAATCAAACGAGAAAAATCGCGGCAACGACTCGAATTTTATTGGGCCAATTATTATGCTGATTTGGACTATATATCTAAGAGGTACGACGGTTAGCCCGGATGGTCGAAGGATCCTTCCCCCCAACCACAAAAAAAGAGCCATTCGGCTCTTTGCTTTGTAATTGGTTGCGGGGGAAGGATTTGAACCTTCGACCTCCGGGTTATGAGCCCGACGAGCTACCAGACTGCTCTACCCCGCGATATGTCTATAGCCTTGTTATATTAGCAAGCACGAATACAATTTGCAAGTGATATATATTATATATTTTACTTTTTTACAGGCTTAGGTATAATGATATGCACATTATGGAAATTGCGTTTTATATTTTAATCGGCGCCTTTAGCCTTACTTCGTTGATTCACCTTGTTTTTTGCTGGATTGAGAAGGAAGGTCTACGCAAAGCCACCAAACCTTTCACAACGCTTCTACTAACGAGCGCGATTTTAATTCTAACTTTAACTTATCCGGAGATGCCGTTTCCTAAATATGCGATATGGCTTGCCGGTATCATGTGTGTGGTCGGTGATTTGTTGACTCTTCGCGTGAAATCTAGACCACTATTTGTCATAGGGGCAGTATTTTATACTGTCGGCCACATGCTTAATGCTTATGTTATCGTATCGATGCTAAGCTATACCTTACCCTGGTGGATATATGTGGCTATTGCCGGAGCCTTACTAATACTATCAGGGGCTCTTTACCCTTTAACACGTTTTATCTTTGGAAAAATGGCATATATCATCAATCTTTATTTATCTTTGCATCTTACTAACATCGCTTTTTCAATTCTTCTTCTTGTTGATGGCAAACCGATGATATCAATCATGATTCTCGTTGGCTATGCGATATACTTTGTCTCTGATATATTACTCGTCTACGCCGCATATGGAAAAGACATGCGAAGACGCGACTTTTATATTATGTTGTTATTTTATGCCAGCCAGATTCTGCTTATGTTAGGACTAGCCAATACTTTATTAATTATTTCTCAATAACTTGAAAGTAATATAAGCGGGAACCAAAATCGCCGAGAACGCGAACTCTTTCGTCATAACCGACACCAGCCCATTCTGGATTGAGTTTAATCGCTCCGTGATTAATCATACCTCCGCTTACCTGATAGCTTTCTTTTTCGCCCGGCATCACTTTATGATGGGCGACTTGATTAACCAAAAAACCATTTTCATTGACGCGGACGGGAAGAACCATATTGATTAGACCACCAAACTTTTTGATATTGTGGTCTTGAGGACGGACATTCATCGCATATGTTTCATCTTCTAAAAAATCAATTCCTTGCAAGATTGTCGTTTTTGGATTTGGTTTTTGTAAACCATTATAATAACCGATAATGCCTTCTTTTCTATCATCGCTTAACACCATCCACACCGCCGCGTCTTTTTCTTCCATTAACTGCATTTGATAGAAGGTACCAAATTGCAGGAGTTGGCGATGCTTTTTATAAAAGGAAATTTGGGCTTTAACGGCCCTTATTTCTACCGCATCAAGATGACTTAAATCAAGTTCATAGCCAAGCACGCCAAAGGCGGCGATATTGAAACGCGTGTCGATGGGAGTATTTCTTAATAGTTGATGAGATGGCGATGCGCTAACATGAGCGCCAATGCTTGATAGGGGATAAGCCAAACTATAACCGCTTTGAATATGGATACGTTGGTGACCGTCCGTGTCATCACTTGCCCATGTTTGGGGCATATAAGCAAGAATACCAAGATCAAAGCGATTCCCACCACTCGAACAACCTTCAAAAAGAACATGGGGATATTTTTCAGTAATCCTTTTTAAAACATCGTATAAACCAAGGACTTGACGATGGAGTAATTCGCCCGGTTTCGTCTTAGACGAATAAAAGTCGGATATATGGCGGTTATAGTCCCATTTCACATACTCGATATTTGCCGAACCTAAAACCTCATCAAGAGACTTAAATATATAATCACAAACTTCTTTTCTTGATAAATCTAAAACAAGCTGGTGCCGACCTTTAGAAACACCGCGTTCATAGTTTCCGATAATCCAGTCGGGATGGGCGCGAAAAAGATTTGAATCTTCACTGACCATTTCTGGTTCAAACCATAAGCCAAACTTCAAACCTAAATCATTAATTTTCTTCGATAAAACACCTAATCCACGGGGGAGTTTTTTCTTATTGAGTTCATAGTCTCCTAAGGCTTTTGTGTCATCATCGCGGTTAACAAACCAACCATCATCAAGAACAAATAATTCAATACCGATTCTCTTCGCCTCACGGGCTAAGCTTAACAATTTGGCTTCCGTGAATTTAAAGTAGGTTGCTTCCCAGTTATTAAGAAGAATTGGGCGTTCTAAGTTTTTAAATTGCTTTTTAATGACGTGATGATTAACAAACGAATGCATGTTCTGCGAAGCTGAGTTCATCCCTTTATCGCCATAGGTCATAACGGCATAAGGGGCAACAAATACTTCACCTTGTTTGACTTTATATTCAAAGCAATAAGAATTGATCCCAATTTGCACGCGGACTTTATCGTAGTTAGTCAGTTCCACTAATTCTTGGTGATTTCCACTATACATTAGATTAAATGCATAAACTCCACCACTATTGAGGCTAGCTTTATCTTCTAAAAGCATAAAGAAAGGATTGTGACGGTTTGAGCTTGCTCCGGTCTTCGAATCATTAATATATATTCCGGGCGTTACCTTGCGTATCGTTTTTTGTGCTTCGCTAATCCAGCCACCATAAAGATTAAGCAAAGAAAAACCACGGTTAATCATATCCAGTTGCAAAGACATGATTTTTTCAATAAAAAGAGGCGATTCGCTATTGTTAATCAAGACCGTGTTACGGACGATAACATCACTTGTTTCGAATACTAAATAATGAAGTTCTAAAGTGACTTGTGCATAACAATCGTTTAAAACAATAATGAGTTCTTGGTCAGGCTCACGTGGAGAAGGAAGACCATTTAAGGGTTTGACTTCCGTTCTTACTTCGTGACTTTCATAGGTAAAATCAAAAACGTAACCATCGACACTTCTGATTATAATTGAAGGTTCACGATAATCGCCTTTGCCGACACTGCTGACTTCCAAAGATAAAAGATCAAGGGACAATGCCTTATTTTTATCTTCGTCATAAATGACGGAACTGCCATAGGCATAAGGCCATTTTTCATTGATTGCGCTCATATCAGCAAGATTTTTAAGTCTTGGACCATAATACTCATTAACGACATGGTTAATATCGTTGACACGCAAAACATAACTTGTCTTGTTGGTTTCAAGATGAAACATCAATTCTTTGCAGGTTATCATAATAGTTCCTCGCATTATATTATATAATAAGTGAGCAACCTTGCACCTATGGAAAGGAAGGAATCATGAAACAGCCTTTGAACTTTGCCTGGCGATATATGCCTTGCTACAAACAAAGTTATTTAAGCGCCTTTCCCGAAGAGGCCGAAAAAATAGATTTACCTCATAGTAACGTTGAACTTCCAAGAGATTATTTTGACGAAGATTTATATCAATTCATCTCATCCTATGAAAAAGTTTTCGACATCGAAGAAAACATTAAAAACAAAACAGTATTGCTAACCTTTCATGGCGTGATGCTGAAAGCCAAAGTATATCTTAACCAAGCCTTTCTTGGCGAATATGTCTCTGGTTATTTGCCCTTCACAATTGATGTTTCAGGAATTGCAAAACCAAAAAATAACCGCCTCGTTGTCATCGTCGATTCACACGAAGAAAATTCGATTCCACCTTTTGGTGGAGTAATTGACTATTTGACCTTTGGGGGCATTTACCGCGAAGTTGAAATCGACGTTAAACCAAATGTCTATCTAAGCCGCGTCTTAGTTACTGCCGATCAGTACGGCAATTTAGCAATCAATCCGCAAATTGAAGGAAATCGTTCGCTAGGTTATGAAATATCCCATAAATTACTATTCAAAGACCAGGTAATTATCGAGTTCTCGGTTAATGAGCTAAGAGTTGAAAAACCACATCTTTGGAATTTACAAACACCATATTTGTATACTCTGTTAACAACCTTGAAAACTTCAAGTGGCGTCGACCTAGTCATTACCACCTTTGGTTTTCGTTCAATCCGTTTTGATAAGTCGGGTTTTTGTTTGAATGATAATCATATCAAACTCATCGGTTTAAACCGTCATCAGTCGTATCCATACGTTGGTTATGCCATGCCAAAAGGCGGGCAGGAAGACGATGCCGATATTCTTAAATATCGCCTCGGCGCCAATATCGTTCGCACATCTCATTATCCCCAGTCTGAGCATTTCTTAAATCGATGTGACGAAATCGGTCTTTTAGTTATCGGGGAAATTCCCGGCTGGCAGTACGTCGGAAAAGATGAGACGTGGCGAAACCATTTTCTTGATTTCGTAAAGCGAATGATATTAAAAGAATACAATCATCCGAGTTTGATTGCGAATGGTGTTCGTATCAATGAGAGCCCTGATGACCATGAACTATATTTGGCTTCCAATAAGCTTGCGCGCGAGCTTGATTCCAGCCGTCCGACCTTAGGTGTTCGTAATTTTAAAAATAGCGAATTTCTTGAAGACATTTACACATTTAACGATTTTTCTTCAGAAGACTTATCACATGGTCTTGATAATCCTAAAACAATCGAAGCCAGCAAGGCACCCGTCCTCATTACTGAATACCTTGGTCATATGTACCCGACCAAAGCCGTCGATTCGATGGAACGCCGCATCACCCACGCATTAAGACATGCGAAAGTAATCGATGACAATTTTGCTTATCGAAACTTAGCTGGAGCAATTGGTTGGTGCTTTGCTGATTATTACACCCACCGCGATTTTGGCTCAGGCGACCACGTTTGCCACCATGGCGTTTTAGATATGTTTCGCAATCCCAAATTGGCCGCTTCTGTTTATGCATCGCAAAGCGATAAACAATTCGTCTTCGAAGTCTTATCTAATCTTACACCCGGTGACTTTAGCGAGGCAATTATCGGCATCACCCACGTCGCGACAAATGCTGATTACATTGAACTATATCGTAACGATGTATTCGTAAAAGCTTTTTATCCAAACCGCGCCAAATATCGATATATGCCCCATCCGATTATTGAAGTTGATGATTATATCGGTGCTTCCTTCAGTGAGGCTCAGTTTAAAACGCGCGATGCCGAACGAATCAAAGACGCATTAGCCTACGTCGCCCTTAATGGTTTAAATAAACTTCCGTTTAAACACAAACTTCGCGTTGGTTTAGTTATGTTCAAACATAAGATGAGCTATGACGATCTAGTCGAATTATGGAATAAATATGTCGGTATGTGGGGCAATAAGTTAATGGTCTTCAAATTTAAAGCCTATAAAGATGGTAAGTTCATAGCAAGTAAGATGTTTGGCCAATCAACAGATTTTACCCTTAAGGCAAAAACCAACAAGCATATATTAGTTAACGACGCCACCTATGATGTCGCCCGTGTTGAAATCGCTTTATACGATCAATATGAAACTAATTGCAATTATTCGACGCTGCCATTGACGTTTACGACAAAAGGTCCTATTCAAGTCTTAGGCCCTGCCGTCGTTCCGCTTTACGGAGGCAAAATTTCTGTCTACGTAAGAAGTCTTAAAGGCAAAGGAAAAGCTTTGCTTGAGATTGACGGAAACGAATATAACGCAAAAGTAGACTTCGAAGTTAAATAAAAAATAGCGACCGATTGGTCGCTATTCTAATTATTAATAATTATTCGACGTTATCTTGTGGGGCTTCAGATGCGATGGCTGCTCGTCTTTCATCGACTTCTTTAACAATCTGCGCATATTTTGTTTCGTCGATATTGTAAAGAAAACGAGTTATTAAATATGCACCGACATAGAGAACAAAAGGAAGAAGAGTCATAATCGCAGCAAAAATAACCATGTTTTGACTACCACCATCAATCAACAAATTAGCTCCGTCTCCAACATTAATGGTAGGATCAATTACTTTACCATTTTCTAACTTGGAAATTCCTTCAGTGACTGCAAGCGCACCGCTAACGGCAAGAGTGACCCAAACAATACCTTGTTGCGCTGAGCTTGCTAATTTCGCGGTTAATGGACGAAGCGAGAATGCCACCGCTTCTTTTCTTTCGCCGGTTTTCCATTCGTTATATTCAATGGTATTTTCCATCATGATTAAAAGAATGAGATAGAAGAGACCTTGTCCCGAGAAAATGATAATGCCGAGAATATAGAGTAATATCGGATATTGAACGCCAAGAGCAAGGTTGCCATTAAATGGCGAACCGATAAAGAAGAATACAACATGACCTAAAGCCATCATTAAGAAACTAATAAGAAGTAATGTGTTACGTTTTAAAAACTTAATAAGCAAAGGGAAAAGGAATTGCGCAAGAATCGTCCCTCCGGCGTACATAATAGTAAAAATAAATTGAACATTTCCACCTTCACCAGCTTTGTTTCCGTAGCCAAATGAAAAATAGAAATAATTAAGTCCTAGACCGTTAAGAATATTAGAGGCAATGTAATAGATTAGAATAACAATAACAATCCAACGTAGTTGGTCATTTGTTTTAAGTAAACGGAACATATCGCCAAATTTAGTTTTTTGCGAGATTTTTTCTTGTTCAAGATTGCGGGCCGCTTCTTTGGAGAAGAAAACCAATATTAATTGGGAGACAAGAAAAACAATCGAAACAACAATAGCGATTATTCCATAGTTTTGAACAGCATTTTCAGCTACTGAAAGTGGCACAATGCCGCCGACGGCAAAAGCACCAACACTAATAAAAATCGACATAATAGTCGTGATTTCATTACGTTGCTTCTCGTCACTAGTTAAGGAAGGAAGCATCGACCAATAGCCGATATCGTTCATCGTATAAGTAATATCCCAAAGAAAGTAGAAAATTCCAAAGACGGCAACATATGCCCAACCTTCTGGACGAGCAAGGAACAAAACAAGCATCACGGCGGTATTTGTTATCGCTCCAATTAAAATCCAAGGCTTATATTTACCCATTTTAAAATGGCATCGCTCGATAATAAAGCCCATAATTGGATCGTTTAAGCCATCCCAGATACGGGCGATGATAACAATAATCGAAATGACACCAAACTGCGCGGCATAAAGACCGGGATCGCGAACTCCATCAACATAACCAATCGGACCTGCAAATTGAATATAGGCGATTAGAAAAAGGCTAATTAAAGTGTAGGCAGCGTCTCTTCCCATCGCCGTCGCAGAATAAATCCATTTTGTCGCGCGTGGGACGATATCCCCCGTAAAAGTGGAGTTAATTTTCATGAGTATGCTCCTTGTTAACTATTAATAATTGTAATCTCAAAAAAGTTAAAAAAACATCGATATTTTAATAATTTACCAGCAATTCCTGACTTTTTCAGCGAACCCGACAATATCTTCGAAATATATTTGTTTACCTTCAATTACCACATATCCATGGAATTTGCCAAAAACTTGATGTTGGATGGATTTTATAATGACAACATTGGAACTGCTGAAACGATCAAGAATCGGCTCAAACATCAACGAGATATCGCCAGTTTTGCTGCGGAACTTCCATGGTTTTAAAAAATCATCGCTGCCATTGTTGGCAATTGGTATATCAAATTTAACGTCTCCAAGCTTATAGGTTTTATCGTCATAGAAAAACATGTTTTCACTCGCCGCGCTCGTATCGCCAAAACCATAACCAAGATTGAATCCGATCTTTTTGCCTTTATAAACACCGCTCAGCGAGGACCAGTACCATGTGTTATTGTAAGTCCACACGCCACGACCCCAATCGAGAACACCCCATGAATCTTTTGACAAGTCGTATGTTTCATCGCCAACCTTGGCATATCCATTGGCCTTTAGTAAATTAATCTTTTGGTTGTAGTAAAAGTGCTTAGGCTTTTTAAATGGAGTGGCAATAACCATCGAATCTTTAATCGTCTCCTCTAAATAAATATCACAGCGAAAAGGTTTTTCACCATCAAAGTTTTTCATTTCGCAAACGAGATGGCGCTTATCGTTTTCATGAGTAAAATGAAAAGAAAAGTTCTTGGTGTTAAAGATGACATCGCCGCTAACGGAAGATGAGGGCATCATAATCTTCCCTTTGGGAAGTAATCCCATGACGTTCTTCGTTTTTTCATAAGCTTTATCAAAATTAAAAACTGTCGCACCGACTAGTGACATATAAGCATTATCAGCAACCGTCAAAGCGACTCCGACATGATTGTTGCCGACGTAATAATAGTCCCATTCTTTAATCCGCAAATTCGGCGCCTTAATATCATCACGCGAATATTTTTTTACTAACGAAAAAGCATAACCGGCCTCAGACAAATTGCCTTCTTCGTTTAAAAGCGGACCTTCACTTAATAAATGTTGCATAAAAAAACCTCCAATGATTTGCATTTTATATTTTAGCAAAGTATTAGAGGTTAATCTTAATTAAAAAAAATTACTTGCAGCAGCAATCAGAGTCTTCACCACAGTCACAGTCATCTTCGCAATTGCAATCGTCGCCACAATCGCAATCATCACCACAGCAACAATTGCTTTCGTTTTTAACAACTTTGCTAATTAGTTCCTTTGCCTGCTGAACATTTAGCGCTCTTCCCACCGAAAGAATTTTGCCATCAACAGCTAGACCAGGCGTCGACATAACACCTAAATTCATAATTTCGTCAAAGTCAGTAACGTGTTCGACCTCGACTTTTAGTTCTAATTCCTTAACGGCTTGCACGATGGCTTCGTAATTCGCGGTTGATTTCTTGCAGCATCCGCCTAAAGCTTGAATTTTCATATTTTTCCTCCTATATGAATAAGTAGCCTAATAAATTAAACAAATATCCAATGGCAATAATACCAATGACAACGATGATTAAAAATGCGATGAGCAACTTCGGTTTGACGGCTTTGCGAAGCATAATTAGGGATGGTAGAGATAAAGCTGTCACGCTCATCATAAAAGCCAAGACAGTACCAAGACCGGCGCCCTTATTATATAAAGCTTCGGCTACCGGTAATGTTCCAAAAATGTCCGCATACATCGGTGCACCAAGTATCGTGGCAAAAGGCACTCCATACCACTTTTCAGATCCTAAGACATTTTCAATCCAAACTCCAGGAATTATATTATGAATAACCGCACCAATTGCCACTCCAATCAGCATGTAAGGAAATACTTTTTTTAATGTTCCCCACATTTGATCACGAGCATAGATCAAACGGTCTTTTCTAGATAATTCTGGACTTTCGATATCAACGCTTTCGCCTTCTAAGACAAAGTCTTCAACGTGTTTTCCTAAGCCTGTTTTTTCAATAACCGTTCCGCCAATGACGGCGATAACAAGACCGGCAACGACATAGGCAATCGCAATCGGCCAGCCAAAAAAGCCGACCAAAAGCATTAAGGAACCAAGATCTACTAAAGGACTTGAAATAAGAAAACTAAAAGTCACGCCCGCTGACAATCCGGCGCGCGTAAATCCGATAAAAATAGGGATGGAAGAGCAACTGCAAAAGGGAGTGACGGTCCCAAACAATGCGCCGATAATATTTGCACCTACTCCATGATATTTACTCAATATTTTTTTAGTACGTTCAGGTGGAAAGTAAGATTGAATATACGAAATTGTAAAAATTAGAACACACAATAAGACGGTAATTTTGATTATGTCATAGATAAAAAATTGAACTGATGACTGAACTTTATATTGCCACGTTTCTAAAGCGTGTGTTCCTCCGATGGCTTCAACCAATTTCCAAACGAGATCATTTAGCCATTTCATACCAAGAATTTGCGTACTAATAAAATCCCAAGGTGCTTTGGCGGCGTCCCACGAAACAAGAAAGCCAACCAAAAGATTGGTGGCCACCAACAGGGCCACCACAATCGAGACAATCAGAATAGTTATCTTCTTTTTACTCATTTGTTTTTATCACCATTTGAGCACGTGCAGTTTTTTTCGCTATCTTCAGAAGGAAAAAGACAAATCTCTTGAACGAAAGACGCCATTTCACATAAGGAAAGGGGAAGAAGGCGATAATGCCTCCATTTACCATCCTTTCGGCAGCTGACAATTTTCGCGTCGGTCAGAACTGTCATATGATGTGATAAGGTACCTTGCGTAATGTGTAAATCATCAAGAATCTTGCAGGCGCAAAGGCTACCCTTACGGGCAAGTAAGCGAACAATCGCAAGACGAGTCGCGTCGCTAAGTATCTTTGCTTGTTGAATAAACTGCTTATCACTCATTTTTGCCATAGCTAAATAATATTCCCATACATTGATGGCTGTCAATATGTTTTATCAGTTATTATTAATAATAATGTATATAATATAAAAAATCATACCCATAGATATGACTTAGATGTTGTGAATGGCGGAGGCTTAGGGATTTGAACCCTAGCAGGACTTGCATCCTCTATCGGTTTTCAAGACCGACCCCTTCAGCCGCTTGGGTAAGCCTCCACGTTTTGGTGGACCAACTAGGATTCGAACCTAGAACCTACCCGTTATGAGCGGGGAGCTCTAACCGTTGAGCTATTGGTCCGAAATGGTAGCTGCGGGGGGATTTGAACCCTCGACCCACCGGGTATGAACCGATTGCTCTAGCCAACTGAGCTACGCAGCCATTTCGTTTGGTGGAGATACGGAGAATCGAACTCCGAATTCAAGCTTGCAAAGCTAGTGTTATCCCGTTTAACTATATCCCCGTTAAACTCCACATAAGAGCTTATAAAATAAATGGTCGGGATGACAGGATTTGAACCTGCGGCCTTCTGCTCCCAAAGCAGACGCGATACCAAGCTACGCTACATCCCGACACTGGCGCGCCCGACAGGAGTCGAACCCGTAACCTTTAGATCCGTAGTCTAACGCTCTATCCAGTTGAGCTACGGGCGCGTGTCCGCCAA
>Ga0172381_10002806_pt1 | contig 18837 bp, 36 predicted proteins | sample Leawel6488metaG_FD_119754 | JGI IMG/M metagenome (GOLD analysis project Ga0172381, IMG submission 119754) | Leachate microbial communities from a municipal landfill in Southern Ontario, Canada - Leachate well 64-88 metaG | ecosystem: Engineered > Solid waste > Landfill > Unclassified | place...
CAAAACCCAAAGCGTCCAGTATTTTTTTTCCAGGCAACCTTTTTCCTGCCAAAACGTCCCCAAGATATTGGGGCGAAACCCCGACAGAATCCGCGAAAGCCTGTTGCGTACCAAACACAGAAACTTTCTGTTTCAAAAATCCGATGAACTCAGTCGGGTTCATATTTTTCACTTTCAATAACGTAATCAAAAACCGCCTCGCTGAATCCGTCGATGTGATTCCATGCCCCATAACCAACCCCGTTTTTGTAAGCGGCTACGTTGATCATATAGCCCGTGTTTGTTGGATTTGGAACTTCGTCAGAGGATTGTTCGTCTGTCAAAACGATAATGCGGTCATATTTTTCAACCTCGTTCAATTTGCTTATCGCACCGCCAAGATAGGTACTGCTGTTGGGTTGACTGTGTAAAATCGCGTCCCGCAGCGCGAACCCGTGACGATCTGGAACACGCGCAAGATTATTAGAGAACGTGTAAATTGCAACTTCCTGGCATAATTCGCGCGCCAAAATTGCCAAACCGTTAGCCGCATCAATTCGAGACAGGTCTGATTTTTCAGATAAAACGGCGCTCATGGAACCAGAAACATCAACCAGAATTATTGTTTTACCCGATAGTTTCTCGCGACTTTCAAGGCTCTTTAACATCGCTTTTTCAAGATGCGATTCCCATTGAGGTACAGCACGGGCGGCGGCGATGAACCGATAAGGGAGTACGCGGTCAGTTTTGATGTCTTCAAGCGCCTTAAAAACATAGCCTTCTTCTACTTTTGCTTCTGCCATGTTGCGCAAGTTTCTGAGTAAAGCTAGCGCTCCAAGATTGTCCTCAGAGATCAACCGTTGCCAGGTTTCTTTTTTGTCTTTTCCGGTTGAAAGCGCAACTTCCCACGTGTCCGGGGTGGGTAAATTACCATCAACAAGTTGTTTCCATAACGCGGCCTGTTCTTTGTCTTTTGGTTTGGCGTGGCACATAAAAAGCACGTCGCGAAGTTTTATCGCTTCATCGCGATTATATTTTGCCAGTGAATAGGCGTTAAATTTCTGGAAGGCAACGGCTAACCCGCGCTTCACTTGAGCAGAGAGAGGTTGCCGTTTTTCCAACCAGTAAATTGACAAAAACTCAGTCAATTCATCCGGGCGTTGAATCGCGCGCTCCAGGGTTTCGGCAACCAGGGATTTGTGTTTTGGAAGGCGCGCCATTTCACGCACAATCAACAGAGGGACGTGGCGAAGCTTCATTTTTTCGCGGGCCTCAACAGCAATTTCAGAGACTTTTACAGGATCAACTTGCGGAATAAGAGATTTTATTCGATCCGCAATCGAAACGCCGCTTTCATAAAACGTGTTTTCCCAAAGCAAGCACGCCATTACCGACCGACGCAATTCTTGCTCTGCACCAACCCTTTTTGCGGGGGCTCCCTCATGGGTTGTTTCTGTGAACTTTGATTTTGTATTTGTTTTCATTATCCTCTCCTTAAATAAAATTGCGATGAAATATATCCACCGCAAAGTTTCAAAATTGGTGGAGAACAAACGATTTCAGTAATGGCCGAAGCCACTTCTTAGCAGGAAGTAACTGAAATCTTCACTACCACACATATTCAATTTGCAAGGAACAAGCCGAAACGGTGAAATTCATCCAAAGAAGTAACCGATCCGTTCACCATTGCAATATCATAATACGCTTATTTGTTTAGATTGTCAATAGGCAATTTTTTGTTACAAATTGGTCAAAACTCGTGGTAACAATTTCTTAAAATGGCCTTATAATATATATAAACATATTAAATACGGAGGAGCACATGGTTGATAAAAATATCATTGGATTTATGCCAGACGAAGGGCAGCGCAAGAAACTGGAAACACTCGCCACCCTGGAGAACAGATCGTTGTCTCAGATGATTCGCCTTCTTTTGTGGGAGGCAATTGAGGCGCGTAAACGTGTCGTGATGGTTCACAGCAACGGACAGGAAACGATTGACGCGAAGTTCGCACAGACTGAATGCCAGCACCCGGTTGAGGCAATCGTTGAGGAGATACCACCGATCCTAACCTATCGTTTTCTGGCGGGGAAGTGATTGACCCTTCAGAGACAACTTATTTCTGCTCTAAATGCAATCGGTTTATTTCTATGACCGATGTCCCAACGGATTACTTTATTCGCAAAGTAGTGGTCAAGACCGAATCAGAGGGATAGAATGGATGAACTTCCTGAAATGTCGTATCGTTACGAGATTGGTCAAGAGGTTGTTTTAGTTGGCGACCCTGAAAACAAGGCGCATAAAATTGTCAGTCGGTTCATGAGCTTTGCTGGTGAAGAAATTTATGTCATCGAAGCAGAATACAACGGTGCTAAATTTACATCAATGCTGCCTTCAAAATCTCTTGAACCAGTCGAAGAAGAGGACGATCTTTTACAGAAAGCAAAAGACATTGCGGACTTGCGGGGTGGACTATGACACAGTTTACGTACGGCTGGGAGGCTATCAAACCAGACATAAAAATGACCGTCGAAGAATCTGATTTGCTTATCGAATCGGTAAAAGCTTGGAAAATTTACGATAAATACGTTGATGATGTCTATGATGGAGAAAAACTTTGGGATCATGAATATTTCAACCAGTTGTTGAAAGCCGCTAGTGAGGCGGAGCAGAAATTACTAGAGTACAGGAGAATAAAAAATGAGCGAAAAAGTAACGACGCTTGAAAGGTTGGCAGAATTAGCAAACGAGAAAAGAAGTGTATCCGTGAACCCAGAAATGAAACGCCCGGCACCGTATTTTAAACATCAACCAGCGTCATTTGTCATGAGTATGCAGGGTAGAACTATTTTACGATTGTTTGAAGTTGGAATGTACGTTTATGAAAAAGAGGAGAATAAAAATGGGTAACGAATTAGCAACAGCAAAAACAAATTTGAGAGCAGTCATGCGGCAAGAGGACGTGATTTCTCGCTTCTCAGATGTTTTGGGAAGTGTCTACCAGGCGAACGGGTACATTTCGAGTGTACTCATTGCGGTAGCGCAAAACGAGAAACTGCGTGAATGTAACGCAAACTCAATCATCAGCTCATCCCTGAGAGCGGCGACTATGAGATTGTCAGTTGATCCGTCGGCTGGTCATGCGCATTTGGTGCCATACAAAGGTGTTTGCACTCTGATAATTGGATGGCGTGGAATTTATCACATGGCAATTCGCACGGGAAAATATCGTTATATCAACCTTTTCCCAATCTTTAAAACAGACAAGTTGACATACAACCCGTTTTCTGGTTTTTATGGTCTCGAACGCGAAGGCAATCAATTCGACATTGAGCACACAACTGGCGGCGACGGAGATATTTCCGGGTATATGCTTTCATTTGAGATGATTACCAGTTTCAAAAAGATGTTTTATATGACATGCGAAGAATGTGACGCTCATGGGGCGAAATATGCCCCCGCGTATTTTGATAGGGATGGGAAGAAAAACAAATTAAGCATGTGGCACAAAGACCCGCACGTCATGTTTCGCAAAACTGTTATTCGTCAAGGTCTCACAAAATGGGGTTACCTTGATCCGTCTGATCTGCAATTACTTTCTGTGTCTGAAGAAGATCCAGTAGAAGGTCAGTTTTCAGAAGGCGGTGTATCAGTTGATTTTGAGAACGATCCAGAATCTACTCCAGAAGAACGGGAAGAAGCGGCTGAAAAATCTATGGCAGTTTTGGGGTTTGAAGAACCAAAAAAGAAAGCCGCAAAACCAGCCAAAACCGAGACCGCTCCAGAACCAATTACCCCTACTCAATACTGGAATAAAGTCAACGAGACTATTGGGCATGATGAAGGTAAAAAGCTGCTTGAGAAATTGGGCGGCGACCTTGATGATGCTTACCGTCAACTGACCAAACTTTAATCGGTAACACCCCCGGTTGCGGGCTACTCCCCATAATCCGCAGCCGGGGAATTTGAGAAATGGAGAATGAAATGGTTACTCAAAATGAATTGAAACAAGCATACGATGAAGTATCGGTTTGCACAATGGCAGTATACAATGCCGGCGTCAAATTTGAATTGATCAAAGAGAAAGTCGAAAAAGAAGTATTAAATGCCACATTCAAAGGCGAAATTCAAGGAAAGAACGAAGGAGAGCGCAAAGCTATTGCTGCGCAAATGTTTGAAGAGGATTATGAAACCCTTGCAACCAGTGAGTTGACCTATAAAAATCTTTCAAACGAATTATCGCTTGCACAGATTCACCTTAATTTTGTGCGTGATTGCATCCGCGTCGAAGAATTAGCGAAATAATCTACCTCCCTTCCGGCCGGGATATAGACCGGATAGGAGAATGAAATGTACACAGTAAAAATTGACGATGGTTTTTGTGAGTGGGAGTATGAATTTGACGGAAGTTCTGAATATTCAATCTGTGATATTGCGGATGTTATTGTAAACAACACAAAGTTATCCGTTGTTAGCAAACGGCTATTGCGGGCGTTTTTAGAAGCCGACCCCGAAAGTTCATTAAATAAAGATGATTAGGAACTCACATGCCAAAACAAAGTCTAATTCCAACTAACATCCGCGAGGAGTTTATCCGTAAACTGCGAGAAGCCAACGGTGGCAAAGCCAAACGCGAACAGGCGCGAACGCTGGCGGTATCCAGACTGAGAACCGGTCAAGGTAATTCCTGGTGGAATGAACACCACAACGAAGTAACAGATGAACTTAATCTCATAGAATCAAAGGTGCAATGATGTCAGAAAAATTTGAACAATTCGCAATCGTAGAGTTATTTGGTCACATGGTAATTGTCGGCAAAGTGACTGAAGAGGCGATCTCTGGACAAGGTTTTATCCGGGTCGATGTGCCAGAGACAGAAAAATCAAAAGCATTTACTAAGTTTTACGGCCCAGGGGCGATTTATGCGATAACCCCATGCGACGAAGCAACCATGCTTGCGGCTGCTAATGGTCTAAAAACTATTCCGGTCGATCCGTGGTCTCTGAATTTACCTGCATTTCCGCGAATTTTCGAAGATTCAAGCGATAACGATGATGAGTAATCAACCTGAACCTAAAATGTCAGGAGTTCCGTTCCGGACGCGCATGGTAATTATTGCGGATGCGCTTGAAAAGTTACCAGAAGAACAACGAGAGTCGATCTACAAAATGGCGGATGTTGTCGTTGCAGAGGTCAAGTCGTGTAACCGCGTGTTTAAGGCTGTTCAATTTTCGCGGGACGCAGCTCTCGAATTGATTTGCGCTATCGGTATGGATATGGCGAAGGGAGTAGAAAATGAGTGAGTGGACGAAAGAGTTTATTGATCACTGGAAACATGAATTCCGACACGGTAACGAGTTCGATATGGACACATGCCGAGATGCCATTGATGAAATCGAGCGGTTGCAATCCGAACTCGCTGCAGAACGTGAATCTCACAGATGGATCCCTGTTAGCGAGAGGATGCCGGAGGGTGATTGTCGCGTTCCTGTTTTATTCGATGTTTTAGGCGCATCGCTTCTAGGAGTTGCTTTTTATTATGCCGCCTTTCAACATTTCAAAACAATAGATACGGGAGAGGATTTCGACGTCACCCACTGGCAACAACTTCCATCGGCTCCCGAGGTCACAGAATGAAAATCCGTCGCGGCATGATCTATTACACAGCAACCCTCTCAGCCGAGAATAAGCGACTGAGGGAGTTATGCAAAAAGTTGATTGATGATGCTGAGTGGTGGTTTGAATTTGAAGGTCAAGCCGCTCCAGAGGATTGTGATGTTCATTCTCAGTTGATTCTTGATGCCCGCGCCGCCCTCATGGAAAAGGTGAAAGAGGGGGCTGGATGAAACGAGCGATTATCTATTTTAACAACGGTGCTGTGGATTGGATTGATCCGATTGATGACGAAGTCAAGGACATATTTTATGGCGACACTTTGGTAATAATAACTAACGAGGCTAATGTAAAATACCCATACAACAAAGTAGACATCAAGAAAATCGAAATCGTGGAAGTGGAGGACAAATGAACATTCCCGAAATGACAGACGCCGAATTGTGCGAAGCGATAAGCCTGGCAAGGGAGCCGAAATTACCCGAGCCGATTTATGCCTCTGTTTTTCCGATATTGTCTCCGCTTGGCGCATGGGTGTCGAATTGTTTGGCCATGCCAAAAGATTACTGGCAACCTATAAACTGGCTCGAATGGAGTAACACAGGGACGCTGTTGGAAGAATTACCGAACGTTTCAGTAAAACGCTTTGGAGATAAATGGATATGTGGTAGTTATGATGAAAAAGGTTATCTAATCGAAAATATGCCAACCAATCTTTTTGACAATCCACGTCGTGCTATCTGCGAAACCTGGTTGACCTGGAAACGGAGCACAAAACACAATGACGAGTGACCGGGAACGAGTCAGACTTGATAACTTGAAGCGCGAGAAGATTTTACTGCACCAGCGGATGCAGCAACACGTCACCGCCGCCAGATATTATCGGAGCGAACATAACCGGGCAATGGCGATCCTGGCAAAGGCATCCGCAACCAAACGCAAGGCCGAAAAAATCCATGGAAAATCCGCGTTTGCTCAGGCACTTGAACAGGCGAATTATGAGAGTGTCGAGCCGGATTCTCTGTTGCCAACTTTAGAGACGTTTTTCTAGTTGATATTGGCGCGGAGTTTATTGACAATTGGCTAAATTGTGCTAAACTTTAAGAGTCGAGGTAGCACGAAATAGTGAATAAAACCCCGCTCTCCAAGTGCTGACCTCGACAATCACACTATTTCTGGAAGGCGGGGCTTTATTATCTAAAAGGCTAAAAAATGGCAGGATACTGGCTGAAATTATACACAGAGATTCTTGACGATCCAAAGTATTTCAAACTATCCGATAACGCAAAATTAGGAATGATTGAATTGATGGTCGTTGCTAAAAGAATAAATCTTGATGGAGAAATACCAGAAATTGAGGATGTTGCTTTTCACACAAGAAGAACGGTCAGATGGTGGACTAAGGTTTTTGATGAATTAATTAGTATTGATTATTTGGTGAAAAATGGAGAGAAAACAATAATTCGCAAGTTTGCAGAAAGGCAATCGGCTGTTTTGGATAGCGAACGCCAGAGGCAACATAGGATCGTGACTCACAAAAAAGAGTTTGCATCACAAGACTGTAACGAAGTTGTCACGAAAAGTAACGGAGATTCAGATTCAGATTCAGATTCAGAAAATATTATTTCGACTTTCGTCGAACCCCCATCTTTTATAGCTAGTTTTGTTGGCATTACGGGTATTCAGTTTAATGGACTTACTCAGATAGATCAAATAAAGGAATTAGAATCGCTTGCGGTTATTCATTCAGAGGATAAGATTTTGAAAATAGCTGCGTGGTGCAGAGAAAAGAAAATGAGATCAATGAATCAGGTTATTGCGGCAATTAGGACGGCGGCTCCAAACTGGGACGAAAACCAACCAGAGGATCGTCACATAGGAAACGATGGTCAAGAATTATATCAACAAGCGTCAACAGGTAAAATGTACCACCTAGTTGACGGTCAAAAAATATTTGACGTGTGAGGAGAAAACATGGAAAACAAATTAGATCAATTTGAATCAAACATTAAACAAATACTAGAAAATTACGGAATAAAACAAAATTGTCATTCGTGGGTTGAATACGAAAAAGGCAAAAAGATTTTAAGGGACGAGCTTCCTGAATTATCTTTATCCGCCTATCGCATTGCTTTGACGGTAATAATTAATTGGGTGGGAGTATGAGCGATTTCTCCGAACTATCCATCACGCAACAACCTAACAGCAAAGGGGCGGAGTCCGGGGTAATTGGATCGGTACTCGTTTACCCAGCAGCCTATCAAGAGGCTAAGAAATATCTAGTCAAGGATGACTTTTATGTGATTAGAAATTCGTGGATATTTGAAGCCTTTGAGAAATTGGCCGCCAACCATACTCAGATAGATTTGGTGACGGTATCGGAATATCTTGAATCTCAGAACCGCTTAACAGAAATAGGCGGGCAAAACTATTTACTCGGATTGATCAATGACACGCCAACGGCTCTACACGTTGAGGATTACGCAAAAGTCGTTTTAGACATGGCAACGAGACGCCGGGCGATTCAGGCAGCTAATAATCTAGCTAAACTTGCTTATGATATGGCTACTCCAATTGAAGAAAGCATACCAAACCATTTTGTTGAAGTAACCAAATTGGTCAAGGCAGAAGGCAAGATATTTCACATTTCGCACGGGTTATCGGTTTTGTATGATGATGTCGAAAAACGGTCGAAAAATCCGCAAGAGATTTATGGTATCCCCTTCGGAATAAAGACAATTGACGAAATAACCGGGGGACTGCAAAAGGGTGAGTTGACCGTTTTATCAGGTGAACCAGGATTAGGCAAGTCGGTACTCGGATTGCAATTTGCATTTTGTTTTGGAAAGGCGGGTCACCCAGGGGCGATATTTGAACTAGAAATGTCTGCAACACAAACACTCAGGCGGTCCTTGTCGGTTGAATCGAAAGTGCCTGTTAGGACAATGAAAACAGGAACGGTACTTCCAGATCAATGGGACAACATTACCAGAACGATTGAAGAAATGGCGGCGTATCCAATTTACTTTTCAGATTCAACGTCCTGGACAACAGCATCCTTAAGGTCTGAGCTTACCCGCTTGAAGCAAATAAACGGTATCGAGTGGTTTCTGGTTGATTATCTTGGATTACTGCGTGATCGTTTTGAGGGCAAAGATTATGAGCGGATCGGGCATATCACAGAGGAGCTGCATCATATTGTCAAAGACCTTGATTTAGCTGGAATAGCTATTCAGAGTATGACAAAACAAGGGTTCAAAGAAGGCGGCATGTCCGGGGTTTACGGCGGGGCAGGTTTGCATCACGGAGCGGATTTGATTTGTACCCTGGAAAATACCGGGCAAAATACTCTTGATAATTGCCCGATAGTGAACCTTGTTTACTCAAAGAATCGGGAAGGGGACACGGGCAAGAATCTTGTACGGCTTGTCAAGGGTGCTCATTTTCCGAGTTTCACTGAATACAAAAAGTTTTAGACCCTCCGAAAACTACACGAATATTTGAGAGGCAGAGAAGAGAAATGTATAACAGCGGAATGAAATTTGGTTCCCTTTTCTCAGGTATTGGCGGTTTTGATCTTGGTTTTGAACGTGCTGGAATGGAATGTGCCTGGCAAGTTGAAATTGATGAAGCGTGTAACAAAGTTTTAGAAAAACATTGGCCTAGTGTAAAGAGGTATAAAGATGTCAGAGAAGTTGGAAAAGCAAATCTTGAACCAGTTGATCTTATTTGCGGAGGATTCCCCTGTCAGGACGTTAGTCTCGCAGGTAAGCAACTTGGACTTACCGGAGAACGATCCACGCTTTGGTCGGAATTTTTCAGAATCATTTGCGAAATTAACCCCAAGTGGATTGTGGCAGAAAATGTCTTTGGGCTACTTTCAAGCGACAACGGATTATTCTTCGGAAACATTCTTAACAACTTGGCCTCAATCGGGTATGATGCGGAGTGGCAAGTGTTACCCGCGCAAAAGTTTGGCGCACCGCACCGAAGGGAAAGAATCTATATTGTGGCCTACCCCGACGGTTTGGGAAGAGAAATATTTAACTTCAAAGAGTCCCGGAGATCATTATCACGGTATCGGTTGGATAATTCAAAACAAATATGGGGGAATACCAAACCCTCAAATATACGAGTGGATAATGGGGTTCCCATTGAATTGGACAAACTTAGAGTAAAACAAATGGGAAACGCCGTAGTACCACAAATACTAGAATGGATCGGTAAAAGAATTATGGAGGTCGAAAATGACAGATAACCCAGGCATCAAATTAGCACCGCATGAATGGTTCGAAATCAGAACGCCGATCAATGGCGGCTATCAGGCGAAAACTTCGTGCCTGAAATGTGGAGTGACCAAAGGCGAAGAAGAATCCTATATTTGCCCGGCTGCTCAAAAAGTTAGCGAGAATGGAGAGAGAAAATGATAAACGTAGGCGATAAATTTCAGATAATTTGGATCGGTGGTGAAGCATCGTCAATTAAAACGTTAATCCTAAAAGCAGAGGGTTTGTGGTGGTGTAAGAATGAAGCTGAGACAGTATCAGCTTTCAATCCGCTTTCGTCTCAAATCGCGTTTATCGTAAAGACGGCAGAATGAGCGAACAAGAATTAGTCAACTCCATCCTTTTTTACATCACACTCATGGGCGGCGTCTCGTTGCGGATAAACTCAGGCGTGCGGGTCATCAAGGGAGACGGCGGCAAGACGCGCGTATTTCGCGGGGCCCCAAAAGGTACGTCTGACATTTTGTGCTGCTGGCGCGGGCGATTCTGTGCTATCGAGTGCAAGGTAGGTAAAAACACGGCTTCACCCGAGCAGCTTCAATTCATCGAGGATGTAAAAGCCGCCGGTGGCATTGGATTCGTCACGTGGGATTTAGAGACTGTCCAACGCACTCTAGAATCAATTTTTTAGCCTTGAAAAGTGGCAAAATAGGCGGCTGCGTGGAAAATAGGTAATGTTGGTCATAAACGCGAAATAAAACGATTGTGAGCCTTCCTGTCGGCGAAAAGGAGTAAAAAATGACCGGAATCTGGATCGCGATTATCTGTGTTGTAGGCCTGCTTTTTATTGACCTATTCATCTGGGCGCTGTGCGCAGTCGTGAGCAGCGCGGATAGGCATATCGAGTTGGATGATGAATCCAGAAAACAGTAAACGCCATATTCCTGGATTTTATAGTCAAAATTTCAACTAAGCAAAAAAGGACTCTTTATGTATGGACCTTGTCGAATTTGCGGAAAAAATAATGAAGGTACCGAATTTAATAACTGGGTAAAAGATACTTTCACTAATTACGACATATTAAAGCCAGGAGAAATAATATGTGATGACTGTCTCTTTTGGTTTAACCAACGCTCTGAAAAGTTGCGAGAATTAATGGGCAAAGATAAACCGCAAAAAATGCAAAATTATAGCCATTTTATTGTTGCTGGGGAATGGATACCGGTAAGCAAAGGTAATAAAGCAAAAATGGCCGAGTTATTGCTTGCAGATTCTATTCCAGAAATGGCCGCAATTGCAGTGAGTGGGCAGAAGCACATTGCATTCCGAGCAAGACGGAATCAGCCCGATCAGTCAAATGGATGGGTGCAATTTGAGGAACAATCTATCTGGATAGATCAACTAAAACTGAGAGAATTACTATCAGCGATTGAAGATCTTTATACGGTATTTTCAAAAGGGGAGATTGAAAGCGGAAATTATTACCATACCAGAATTATGGAATTCGGGATAGAGCGATGGCAAGAACTTGAAAATCAAATTAAACCGATCCGCAAAACCGGATTATTTCAATTGGCGTTATTTTTGGTACAAAGGAGTGAAGATGGAAACGAAGAATCCAAAACAAGCAGAAGTGGCGACCCTGCTCTCGATAATTTGGAGGGGAATCCCCTCGGATTACAAGAGCCGATATCGCCAAACGATCTGGACTCAATTCGAGAACGAAATCAGGGCGGCGGCCTACACCAGCAACCTGGCAAAATTTATCAACTCGATTTGCTCTCGCCTGAGAATTGATCTTGGGAGAACAGAGGCAGAAAGAGGTGCGCTCGAAGCAATCATTCAAAGCGCCGACGACCACACGGTTCTGAAAATGCTTCGCGAAGAAACCACACTTTTAGTCCTACTTGTCCGCGTGGATAACGAGGAAAAAAGAGCTGAGTGGGAAGCCAAACATAAGGAGAAGGAATAATGCGTACGTATATTTTTGAAGGTGTTATGACGGCAATGACTTCTATCAGTCATATTGGAGAGACATTCGGAATTAACGCAAAATTACGCCGTGAAAAAATCGTGCAACCAGATGGATCAATCGAGGAAGTTCCGGTAATCTCTGGCAATGCTGTTCGTGGAATTCTACGAGACAGAGGCATGTTTCACATGCTCAAGACGCTTGGATATGGAGTGAATGAATTCACCGGAGAAGTAAACGGTTTAAGCCTGGCGGCGTTTTATTTTCTGTTTTCAGGCGGAGCATTAACAAAATCCGGTAATGCCGGTTTGGATGTTGACGAAGCGCGGCGGTGGCGAAAACTAATTCCGTTAGTGTCTATTTTTGGCGGAGCAATGGGGAATCAGATCATGCCGGGAGCCGCAAAAATCGGTAAAGCTATCCCGATATGCAAAGAAACCGTCCATTTGATACCACAGAGATTCGTCAGTGGGAATGAGCAATCCATTTGGGATATGTGCCAGGAAGAAGCCTACACCCGCCGCGACGACGAAAAGAACGAACACTTGCGGGCATTGATCGCCCCTGAAGTAAGGGGTTTACTCGATGCAGATGCGGCTTACAAACGTGAAAAACGAGGAACACAGGATGACGTTGCCGGAGAGACAGGTCAGTCACAGCAAATGAGATATTTTGTTGAGACCCTGGCAGCCGGAACTCGGCTGTTCTTTGACATTTCTCTTGATGATGTTAACGATTTGGAATTTGAATCATTCTGTGTGACGCTGGCAGAGTTTGGCAGGCTCCCATATTTGGGAGGAAAGAGTAATGTCGGTCATGGCAAGGTGTCGATAAAATTTGATAACTGGGTTGAAATAAATCCTCGTCTGGCTCCAGAGGGAAAAAATCTCGATTTTGCGCTCGGAACAAAATATATGCAGCACCTCCATGATAATGGCGATGCTATTCGCGAGATCATCAATGGACTCCAGTAGTTTTTTGAACATCCGAGTACGAGCTTATTTGAGAACGCCAATAGTTTCTGATGAATGGCTTCCCCTGGATGGTGTTTTGCTATATCAGCATGTGCGATCTGATATAGGTGTGCAGGAGTTTTCTATTTCCGGGGCGTCCATTTTAACCCAACCGAAGGGAGAACCAATTAAAGGCGGGCGTATGCCAATCGCTATCGTTCACGGAAAGGATTGGTATTATCGTTGCTCCTGGGCGCAATGGGGTCCGCACGCAGACGGACAGGATTATTGGAGTAAGCGGTTTGATATGACCCATGCAAGTTTGATTGATTTTAACGGCAAGCGCGGTCGGGTAGATACAAGTGCAGCAACCTATAAGGCCTATCGTATGCTGGTATTTTACCGGTCGGCTTTATGGGTGGAATGGTATATGAAATGTGACGAAAACTGGTTACGCAATATTTTGCCTATGATTACCCATTTGGGAAAAAAGACATCCCAGGGATGGGGGAGGGTAATGAATTGGGAGATCGAACCAATTGAAAAAGACATGAGCATTTGGAAAGAAGGAAAATTAATGCGCGGGATACCCATAATAGATTTGCCTAAAGATTTTGTTCCTTCCAGAATTGGGTATTACGGGGTCAGACCCCCTTATTGGGATAATCGCAATCAAATGGAGTTGGTGTTACCGTGAACGACGCAGAGATTGATCGAGTAGCCAGAATGTCAGTGAAATCTGCTGTCTTGAGAGCCAGACATGAATTCTGTGAGCAAGATTTTGAGGATATGCTTCAAGAGGCAAAAATAGCTATTTATCAATCCCCAATTGGTAAACCAGAAAGCTATTATTTTGTTGCGGGCAGAACAAAAGCACTTAATTGGGTGATCTGGTGGAAATATGGCGCTACAAGAGATAAATTGATCGGCTTGTTTGATTCAATTTATCCAATTGAACCCATAGATAATTTAGAGAAATGTCAACCGAGCATTGTCCGGCAACGGTCTGGATTGAGGAAAGAAAAAAAACAAGAATTATCAGAAATATTCAAGTCAACACGAAAGAAGAAAAATGCAAGTAAATCTATTGAAAGGGATATATCAATTTGTAATTATTTATGCTCTGAATATAACAATTTGGGAATTTCTAACGAGCTTTCAATAAATATTCATACTGTGAGCAGATTCAGAGAGTTAATAAGAAAACGGTTGATAAAATATTGTGATGAAAATAATATCCAAATTTGAAATAGCCATGATATATTCAAAAACGGCCAAATTTAAGCGGTTATTAGAAAATGCTCGTAAAATTATTCAAGACGCAATAAATCTAAATGAATCAATTTATGTCTCGCTTTCCGGGGGAAAGGACAGTACGGTGGTTTATTCTCTTGTCAGAGAGATTGACCCAAATCCGCCTGCGGTTTGGTCAGATGACGAGTGGTGGTTGCCGGAAACAATGGAGTATATTCGTCGCTTACAAAATTCAGGTCTGGATGTTCGCCAAATTCGCACAAACGCCTGGCATACCGAATGGTTCCAAACACATGGTGATTTCGACGGAATACCAGATTACGCCAAACAACAAAATTACGACTTAGTTTTTTTGGGATTACGTCAAGAAGAGAGCAATATCCGCAGAATGCACCTGCGAACAATGGGTCCATTGTTTTATTCAAAAACTGACCAATTCTGGCATTGTAACCCGATTCATAATTGGACATGGAAGGATGTTTGGGCCTTTATTTACTCAAATAATTTAGATTACAACAAGGCTTATGATCGTCTGGAAGAAATTGGAGTTGTTCCAGAATATCAAAGAATAGGGCCTCTCGCTGTAGACAGGGTTCTTGGCCGCGGGCAGTTAGTGATATTAAAACGCGGTTGGCCGGATTTATTCAATCGTTTTGCAGAGGCGCATCCTGAAGCGAGGGAATATTTATAAAAAGACCGCCACACGAATCTTAAATTATCTGAAACCTATTGACTTATGCACTATAAAGTGCTATTATATATATGTAAGTGAGACAGACAAAAAAAAGGAGAAAACAAAATGACAACAAATTTGATCACCCGAAAAAATAACAAGATGCAGTTGAACGGGAATTTACTCACCGGAAATACCTTTGATAACAAAAGCTACATCAAAACTTACCTGGATGGTCAGTGGGACAAAGAATCAAAAGGTTGGATCGTAAATGTCGAAAAACTTAACGATTTGCTCTCGGCTGGAAACAGCATCGGATTGAGAATTGATAGCGCCACCACAACAATTGAAAAACAACCAACTCACTCAACGGTTTGGCAGCGGAACGGTGAATTGACCGAGGACTACTAAATAACCTTTCCCTCCCGGCGGGGCTCACCGGGTTGGTCTCGCGGTAAAACTCCGCGACCGATGAGGCAGGATGCCGAAACCAAAATAGGAGAATAAAAATGGAAACTCTTGAGCAAATGCAAAAAATGGACGGGGCAGAGGGGCGGGAAGAGGTAATTTTCTCGCCGATCGAAAACGCGATTTATTCTCCAGATCAATGGAGTGAATTGATTGAGAATTATGCGGCCAAACAACCTAAGGCCGCAGCTAAATTTGCCAAAACGGGTATTCGCCAAATTCACATCTGGACGTGGAAATATGACACTTGCCGGTTTGGTCTGGGCCATGCGATTTATAAAATGCAGGAAAGATACGAGACTATCTTATGATAACCAAAAATGAAAGGGTAAATTATGACAGATATAATAAATTGGCCTTTCAATTGAATCATGAGGCATACCTGCAACAGATGGACAAAAACGGCGGACGCAAGCTAAAACAATTCGTTCCATGTGCAAAAGCAGTTATTTTGACAGCGTCTCTCAGTAAGAGACCGATACCGGTAACCAGCGAGGTAATACCGGTGGCGGGGAAAACCGCCTGTTCATGTCACAGCGGTCTAAATGAGAACGACTTGTACAAAATGTTACTGGGTAAAGGTGAGTGAACCAATGACACCCCCGACAACAGAAAAAATGGATTTTGTAGGCACAGTTGAAGCCGCGAAACTGTCAGAACTGAGCCCCGCGCACGTGAGGAGAATGTGTCAGCGCGGCCAGATCAAAGCGATTAAAATTGCTCATGACTGGATTATCATGCGCGAGGATATTCCGGCAAGGAAGAGGAAACTGAAAGGGAGTGCGAAATGAAACTTGAATCAGGAAAATGGTACGAATCAAGTGAGCATAAACTTGAAGCCGATGAGATTATGGGGCGGATAGTCTTGGATATGTACAAGGGGTTTCAAATTACAATTACTCCCCATCTTGCAGAAGAAAATCCAGTATCAATCATAACCGCATTGTATGGATGTAAGGATATGACAAATATCCGCTACATGCTAATCGACCCGCCGCAAGAACAGCCTCTTGAGTACAAGGGGATGAAGCCTAATATTGAAAACGGTTTATTTAATTGGATTGTTTCATGGGGATACATAAATGATTCTAGAGAACGACACCAATTTTTTGCAACCACCAAATCCGAAGCCATCTCTGCCTGGAATAGTTTTGTGCGTGGTGACAAATGACCACCGCCAAGAAACTCACCTATCAGGAAACACTAGATGCAGCCATAGAATATTATGATCGCACAAAGTCAAGGGACTGCCTATCACATTTGAGGAAGTGGCTGAGCGATTTAGCCTAAACTGGATTCAACTTTTGAAGGAATATCAAGAAAGGGAAGGAATGAAATGAGTAATTCAATAACAATCACGAATACGCGAACGGGCAAATCGGTTGAAGTTGATCTGAGTTGGGTTAGTGTTTTGAGAGGAGAAACACAAAAACCCGAAGAATCATCCCAACCCAAACAATCCGCCGCGCCTGATTTTGAGTTTGACTATGAAGGACGGCATATCAAGTTCTGGAATAAGAACCCGGTTGTGCTGTGTAGGCACGGTGATACTTATCCGTTTTATGGATATGCGGTTTGCCAACTAGGCGATAGGTTCGATTTGTTCACCGGGATGAAAATTGCACTAGGCCGCGCAGTTGATGGTGTGACTCGCGCGGAACGCCATATCGCCGCCCTCGAATCTGCATGGAAGAAACACAATGATAATCGCAATTGCAAATGCGTGGTTGAGCCGACTCCCTTTGAAAATGCCATAGATCGGTTTGCTGAAACGATTCGTAAGCTGAATAATGTGCAGTTTTGCGGTATTGATCGCGCTGGATTTGTAGCCGATGGCCGAACATTCTTTTACTCAGACGGCTGGAAACAGCCGGAAAAAGAGATGCCAGATAACTACGGTTGGCCCATTGAGTTTGTCTATAAAAACGACAAGAATGTTTACCGGGGATTTTGGGGACGTAGTACCGGCGCTAGGGGATCACATTTTTGTACTTATTATACTGTAAGTTTGGACGAAGATTACCGCCGCAGTCCTGATGTTATTGCGTGGAGGCCGATCAAGTAAGGTATCAATTCTGATTACAAGGCAACAAATATTGTAAGTGGGGAATAGTTGAAAAAGACATCCGCGCTATATTAGAAACCTCTCCAGATAATAACAAATGTCATTGGATTCAAGAAGATGACGAAGAGATTTGTTTATGGCGTACCGACTGCGGAGAGGCGTTTCATTTCACAGAAGGAACGCCAACCGACAATAGGCTAAAGTTTTGCTGTTATTGCGGCAAAGAATTGATAGAGGAGGAGTAATAGCTGCTTGCGATAGATGCGGCGGAAAAAGGTCGGACAATATAAGCCGACCTCTTTCTGTTTGAGAGGGGAAAGGAGAATACAAATACATTGTACATCAAAAGTGGTAAAATAAAAACATGGACTTATACCTGATTCTAGTTTTCGCTGCGCTCGCAATTTTATTTGTGTATTTTCATGGGAAGGCGAAAAATGAGTGAATTAAGCAAGACTGACATTTTATCTCTTGACTATGGCGGAAAGGTTGAAATGCTTGAGCGTATTGGTCAAGAGATTTTGAATTACCAGATCGAGTTTGCAAGTGTTTCGGGAAGGTATGCAGAATTGAAGGCGAACATCGAAGTATTGAAGCAGTTGAAGTCTGTTTTACAGTCAAGTATCAAAGCAGAGCAACCAGAAGGCGGATCGAATAGCAATAGACACGAACTCACAAGAAACCCCTTATATCAACCTAAAGCCTAAAGAGAGAGCCTTTGTTGATATGTACTTCCGTTGCAACATGAATGCAACGGATGCTTATTCGCGCCTGCATCCAAAAGCGCAAAGAGATACGTGTAGATCAAAAGCGTCTGAAATAGTAGCAAAAGATAACATATTACTTGCAATAAACGACCATATTACCAAACAGGCGATGAGTAGGGACGAGGTTTTATGTCGCTTATCGGCAATTGCAAGAGCATCAACATTCCCGTTTATTCGAATTACAGACGAGGGATTTTGCTATTTCGATTTTAGCGATCCCGAAGCGGAACAATATTTTTTTCTTGTGAAGAAAATAAAAACCAAACGAACTCGCAGAGTTGAAGGCCGTGGGGACGATGCCGAACAATGGGAAGACGAATGGGTAGAGGTTGAATTACACGACGCCCAAACAGCACTAACCACAATTGCAAAGTATCACGGAATGTTGACAGACAAACTTGACGTGACCAGCGCCGGAGAAAAGATAAACACAGCCGATGGATATGATAGAGCAATATCTAAGTTCGTTGATGCTGTCAGAGAAATCATACCTGGCAAGAATACAGAATAAGACGGCATTATGGTATCCACAATCTAAGCCGCAATGGTTGGCTGTTTTATCCAGGGCGGATGAACTATTTTATGGGGGGGCGGCCGGTGGGGGTAAAACTGATTTACTTTTAGGAATGGCAATTGAGTGTCACGAACATTCCGCCATATTTCGCAGAACGTATCCTAACTTACAGGGTAATATGCGAAGGGCAAGAGAGATAATCAAGGACAACGCAAAAGAGAATAAAGCTGATAAAATATGGAACTTCCCAAACGAAAGAACAATAGAATTTGGAGCGGTTCAATTCGAGGATGATAAAACAAACTGGCAAGGTAGAGCACATGACCTTAAAGGTTTTGACGAAATACCAGAG
>Ga0172381_10002807_pt1 | contig 18830 bp, 3 predicted proteins | sample Leawel6488metaG_FD_119754 | JGI IMG/M metagenome (GOLD analysis project Ga0172381, IMG submission 119754) | Leachate microbial communities from a municipal landfill in Southern Ontario, Canada - Leachate well 64-88 metaG | ecosystem: Engineered > Solid waste > Landfill > Unclassified | place...
AGAAAGATGAAGTACTTACACCATCCTTCTGCTCTCTGTATAGTGATGAACTCATGCGGGGTGAAGGGCTGCTGTTGTCCTTGAAGAAGGTGCCACTTCTGTCCGTCTTGGGATCCAAACACATAGAAAGAATGAAAGGTGTTATCCTCAGGTTCAAAGTGCCCATACAAGTTTGCTGAGCAGATCTTCTTGAAGGTATGCTGATTTAGAGTAATCGGTCGGGTCTGGACCAGGTATTGATTTGCCTCTGTAGATTCCTCACACATGTTGTACACGCAGTTGCCGACTACTCCAAGGATATCGGGATAAGCATCAAGAAAATGATACCATCGCTGGGTTATCTTGGTCCATTCTTTTGATATGAAAGAAAATACATAGCTATATCCGGCCCTGGTGGCATCGTCGATCATCGGAATACCCACTCCGGTACCTGGCCAATCCCTTTCACCGGATCCAGATCCAGAACCTTGCCAATCGTGCAGATCATTGTATTCCTTGTAACTTATGATAAGCTCTCGGTTCTTCCGGTCAAAACCAATAATTGCATCATTCAAATACTCTCCGAATGGCATCTCAGACAGATAATCTTTGAGTGTTACCAGGCAGTCTGTATTTAAGTAACCAAGATACTCCCCAAGGGTCTGGATCGGGTTATCCAGCTTCCCTTCTACCGGAGCGGATAGTTCAGTCACCTGGTTGGCAGAGATGATAAATAGGCCCCTGGAGGTCGCATATACAACTCCGGCACCTACATTAATGATTGAGTTCAGGTTGCTGACCACATCGGAATTCAAGGGCAATATTGCGGAGTAAAGAACCTCTCCAGATCCTACCTGCAGGGTCCATATTCCATGAGAGCTGAAAATATATAGCGGAAACTCCCCGAATTGACCCTGTGATATGGCTTCTCCGATGGCACAAGTTCGCCAGACTTGATTATCATGCGCTCCAACCCGGTATGAATTTGTAGAAGGAAACGTAAAGGGGTTGTTGAGCCCTGTAACCTGAATTCTGTTCGTGTCAACCACAATTCTATTACTCAACTCCTGTGTGGCAGCTAAATATTGCTCACCGGTTATCTCGGTGCCGGGATTGAGTAAGTCAATCTCCCTGGGTTGCGGTCTGTCATTTATCAAATTCCAGTTCATTCCAGATGCGAAGTTGTGAAACAAGTTGGGTGTTAAGCTGTAAAAATCGCCATCCATCCATTGTACTGAGTAGTACTTGCCCGTGAGCTTATTGCTCATATAGAATTTCATCTTATATGCCCGGATATCCGGGTATGAAAGAATCACGTTTAACAAAATGGTATCTGGCAGTGTTGCATGTTCCCAAACTGTGATATCCCCATCTTTCTGTTGAAACCAGTTCACCACGACTCGCTCACCTTCCGTAGTCCGTAAGAATACCACCTGAGTCAATGTCCAAACGTCTACCGGGGAAACGGGAGTGTATCCATCCATTCCCCAGGCATTGACAGCATAATCATAGGTTGCACCCGTTGAACTATCTGATTCCTCTAAGGCAAAGGCATTCATGTTAAGCCCAGCGTTCAGGTGTGTAGCCAGGTTGCTGTGATGCAGCCGGGAATTGTATAGATACGCATTGTGTGCCGTAATCATGTGATGAGAGGATTCATCTACCGGCAAAAGGGTTTTGGTTGTGAGAATATCGATTGGTCCTGCATCCGGATAGAACAACTCGACTTCATTACCTGCAATGATATCAACCAAAGCAATCTCATGTATCTTGTAGAACTCAGAGGTAGATTTATCTAAGGTTTTTACATCCTTGTTCTTGATCATTTGCGCTGTCGTACCACTTCCGTCCGTGCTGAATGAATAATTTGTGTTGTCATCATCAAATACAAATTGTGACACTGGTGGAGAAATAAATAGGCATAGACTGGTTGCAATCCCCGTCCATGCTTCCAATAACGCCTTATCAGCCGTCTTGAAGAAGTACTGACCCAATAACTTATCTACAGTTAACTCCTTGAATTGATATCCATCCACGACGGGCATTGCTATTGATTCCGCATCCACATACAGAGCATCACTCCCCAGGCGACAGTGCATGATCTGGGAGTGTTTAATGTAGGTGTTGTCATACAGTCTCCATGCAAGTATACATAGAATATGCCCTTCCATGAATCCATCTTTCCGGTATTCTGATAGCTTGTAGGTAAGTTCAGCCATGGCAGCCGTGAATGCTTCCTTTTGATCGGTCTCGCCATGCTCTATTCTCCGCTCGATATCCGGTCTGCAAAAGAATTGTGGAACCGGGAGAGCCGGCAATACAGTCAATGTGTCAACATCTGGATCATACTTCACTTGATAACAGTTTAAGTCGGTATGAATGATCAGGATGTTGCCAAGATGGGTAATCTGCCACAACTTTTCTTCAGCACTACCCAGTTGAAGTATCTCAATAGAATCAGTTGTGGATACCCGGTATATACTCTGCCCCAGAGCTCCGATCAGTTCGGTATCACGAAGTGCAGGGAAACGATATAGCAACTCATAAGATTCCAGGTCAGTAGTGTATTCAGCTTTGACTTCCTTCTTTCCGATGACTTCATAGCATCCGGATCTACGTTTGGCCACATTAATACTCTCCTGAAGGATTCCCTGATCAGTGAACCGTCCGCCACTGCGGTCAATTCCCTTTAATTCAATAACCTTTAGCTGTTTCATTTTACTTCCTCGTGAGTTATGTCAATTGCTTTTTGATTAGCCCGTTCTTGGGCTGCTTGAAGTTCTTTTCGATGTTTTAAGATGAGCTCCGTGGCCTCAAACATGCTTTTTTTATCAGTCATCTGCGAGAGTGGTCCAGCGACCGAGTATGGTTCTAGTCCCTCATTCAGGGCTCGCAGGCAGTCATTTAAGTCTCGCAGACTTTTTGTTTTGGGTATTCTGATATTGATCTGTTGCAGAACGGCCATCCGGGTTTTTAAGCTCTCTTCTAAGTATAGTACAGGTGAATGATCTGTTTCTTTCAATTCAGTCTCCAGGTTCTCTCCAACATCACCTTTAATGCGGGCTTGTACCTTAACTACCATCTCCTCGGCTGTTGGCTCAGTGATCACCCCACGCTTAATCAAATCATCTCTCCAGTTATACAGAGTTTGATAGCTAACCTCATATTTGACTTTTGCGACACTTAAGCCATAGGCCCACATAAAGAGCACTGCATCTCTCTTTTCCTCGTCATTGAAAAACTTCTTAGCCATACCAGAACATTGATTGGGTAAAGGTATATCCGGGTACTTCCATTAAAGTGAGTAATACTATTAACCTCGATACAATTAGACATTCGGTACTTGACCCTCACCCGTATCTTTCTTGCTGATTAATCATTAAGTCATGGCTGATAAGACGTGGATACAACGGAATCCCTGGATGTGGGCTGTTAACCCTCTGATCGGGGCAGGGTTATCATACGGTGGGATGGTAAAAAATCAGTACGATAAAGCCGGTGAAGCTAGTAAGGCTGCCGAATCGACCGTTAATAACCAAATTTCTGACCTCGGATCCTGGTACAAAAAAGAATCTGGCACTTCATTCCTACAAACCGAAGCTGCTTCCAGTGCCCTGGAACAGTTGAAAAGAACTTTGGCGGAAACCCTGACTGCACAAAACAATAACGCCGTTACGGGTGGTGCTACCAACGAGGCACAACTAGCCGGCCGGAAGGTGGCTACTCAGAACTACGGGGATGCCGTGAACAAGCTGGTTGGATATGGAACCCAGAGACAGGATCAACTTTCTACTGAATACCAAACCAGGTTACAGGCATGGTTACAGGCCAAACTTGGGCAACAAAACAATAAGGCCCAGAACTACACAACTGCGGCCGAGAATCTTATTCAGGCGCCATTCAGCCTGTTGAATACGGCAATTCAAGGAGCAGGGACCCTGGCAAAATTCATGGTATAACTCATAATTATGGCTACTCAGGATCCAACTACCGATTACGAACAGGCATTAGCCTTATTCAGTAAGATGCCAAAACCGAAACCATTCACTTTGATTGATCCGGCAAAGGATTTCCGCAATGCTCCTAAGTGGAAGCCTGGTATGGTATCATCGATAGTTGATATCCAAAAGCCCCCTGCTACAGCAAAGACTAAAAACCCCCTGCTTGATATCATTAATGATCAGCAGATGCAAACCGAAGATGAGGTCGCCCGGCAACAACGCAGAGTGGCTGCTCAAGGTATGGTCAACGGACTCAGTAACGTGGTTAAGTCATTATTCAGTGCCTACGGAGCCAACAAGGGAGCCCCGATACATCCGGTAAAAGACACCTCACCGCAAGATAATGCCCGGTCTGATCAACTCTGGAATCAGCAGATGAGCCTACAACAACGTAATAATGCCGAGAAGTTACAAGTGATGCTGGAGGATGTACGTCACCAACGAACTAATGATGAATATTGGCAGCGGTATAATCAACAGCAAGAAGATGAGGAAAGGAAGGATATCCGCAATTGGGGTCAACAGAAACAAGCCATTCTCTTAAGTGCCGATAACCAAAGAACTCAAAACGCTGCTTATGAACAACGTCAGGCCATTCTGGAAAATTTAAGACATCAGAATGATCTTAAGGAAATTGAAGCCAGAAAGAAAGCAGACGAAGAAATCTACAATCGATACGGGAAGTTTGCCCCCAAAGCCGCCTCTACCACAAAGCCCAAAGAGGAACAAACTTACTTCTCTGTCGGGGATATTAACCTAACAGAGGGACAGTATAATGAAGATTTAACAGCCCTGGAAGCACTCCAGGCCCAGAATTCCGAACCCGTTCTCAGCAAGAAAGGTAAATCTACCGGAGAGCTAAAGTATAAGGACGAACGGTTTAAAGGATTAGAAAATATTGATATGTCTACGAAGTTAGGTCAGGATAAAGCTATCCGAACCTATCATAAAATACTCGCTGAATATTTGAAGCAAGATTCTCCCGGAACCGGTCAACCGGCCGGGGGAAAAATTAAGGAACTTTCCTTTCAGGACTTTGGTTCCCGGCTTGAGAAAACTATGTCAGATCCAGTTTTCATGAAATCGGACAAAGGAGGTCATGTTAAGCAATTAACCGGGATCGCTTTGAAATATAAGGCCTATGTTCCTGAGTTAAGAAACCTGTCCGATTCGAAAATTCAGGAGATTATGCAAGCGTATTACGATCAATATTATCCTAAAAAGTAGTTCCCATGGCCGAAGAAGACAAGAAGGTACCTAGCTTTTCTGAATTTGCCCTGAAATATATGCAAGAGAAGGGTATGACTTCCTCCGATCCTGCCGTGGAAGATTCAGCAACCCCAGACTATTTTGCACAGAAGTATTTCAGCGATCTGGACACCGAAGAAGAACAGGTCCCGACGATCGACCAAGATAATGATACCCGGGTGAAAAGTGGTTTTGTTGAAGGCGTCAAAGATATGGGCCAAAACCAGGTTGGAGGTGCCCAGTTATTGGCCGGCAATTTACTATACGACATGGGCCAACACAAAAAACTTGATGTCATTTCTCGAGATATTGTCCACGGCAACCTCCAAGTTAGCCAGGGTACAGACTATGTCAAAGAACAACAACAGTACCGGGATCAATTAGCCCAAATTGAAAAGCAGAACAAAGAACTGGATAAAGAGTGGGCCGCCCAAGTTCGCCCACCCCTGGGAATGACTCAATCGGACCAGATCCTGGAGTGGAATAAAGAGCGGACAGCAAAATGGGATAAAGCTGATCAGTACAATCAATATCAGGCCCAGCGTAAGGAATTACTCGGCAAGATCGATCAAAGCCGTGTCCTGGCTGGTGAATCAAAAGGGAAAACACCGGACCAAACCATTCAGAGTATAATGGATAAGACAGCTGAACCTTCACCTGCAGAGAATCTAATGGAACAGGGAAAGGAAAATATCAGCGAGTCTAATACGGAAATGGCTAACAAAAAGGGATTTTGGTATGAAGCGGGTAAGATGGCTAGTAGTGTCCTTCCTTCTGCTGTTGCCATGGGAGCATCGATGATCCCGGGAGCCGGAGGACTGGTTGCTCGTGGAATTGGTTACCTGAATATTGGAGCCATGGGTGCCGGAGTAGCCGGTAACTTCATGTACGACTACGATCAGTACCAAACGAATCATGGGCATGAGATCAATCCTGCGGATCGTTATCAATATGCGTTAGCTGGTGGATTGGCTGAAATTATCCCTGAAGTCATGGGATTGGAGTATTTTATTCCTAAAGGCTTTATGGCTAAAACCGTTGGGAAACAAATTTTAGAGTCTGGTCTCAATAAGGAAGGCCGGAAGGTGATCGCCGAATTTGCTGCAAAAAATCCACAAATCGGCCGGCAGATTTTGAAAAACACTATTGGTGGTTCCGCAGTGGAAGGTGGTGAAGAGGGAATCACCGAAGTAGCCCAAATTCTGACTGAGAACGATCTGAAAGACCTGGAAGATGAAACCGGACTAATCGATGGTATTAAACGTGTGGCTGTCGCCGGAGCCATGGGTGCCGCTATGGGTGGCTTCCTGGGGCCATTGCAAACATTGTCTATATCGGTAAACCAAAAACAGGCCCGTTCAAAAAGAGGTGTTGTAACCCTGGCAGTAAATAAGAAGGATAATGATGTATTTGAGATCACCGGACAAAATGCGGATGGAGAGATTGAAGGATACACCCGGGATGCCCAACATCTGACATTAAAGCCAGAAGAGGTAGGCTCGATCATTGACGTTCCACTCAATCAATATGACCAAATCCTGAAAGATATTCCCAAACATCGTGAAGAAGCACTCAATACGGAAACTGAAATCTATCGCCAAGATGCGGATAGTCGTATTCAGAGCACACTTGATGTTACAGCCCGTCCGGATGGGACCATTATTGAGGCTACAGTAGGCATGGGAGACACCAAACAACCCCTTTGGGTGATCGCAGGTGATGTGAACAACGACCAGGTGGTGTCTGTATTGGATCAGCAGGGAAGACGTTGGCAGGTATCGTCAAAGGACCTTAACGACATTCAGGTAATCCCTGCACAGGAATATGCTGAGGGAATGAGGCAAATTGAATATACCCGTATCGGAGCCGAACAATTGAATAGAGGGATCCAGTCCGGAATCATTACCCCACCGAAAGCAGAAGATGGTCCACCAGTTCCGGGTACAACGGGTCAATGGACTGATCGTGAAGGAAATCCCCAAGAAATCGAAGTATTACCCGATCAACCCGATCAACATGGTAATATTCGAGTGAAGTATGAAACAGGTGGAGACGTTTTGACCGCATGGATTGCTCCGGATGAGATAGTTTCTCCTGAACAAGTACAAGCTCAACAAAAGGAAGCAGAGGCTATTCAAAATGATATTAATAAGACCACCGCCAAGGGTGTGACTGAGGAAGAAACCGCCCAAGATAGCCCTATTGAATCTACGGGAGTGGTTTATACTCTCCCGGCCAAGGGTAACAGAACAGTTACTCTTCCATCAATCCCCATCAGCAATGAAGAGAACCAAATCAATAAGGTTTTCAACACCAAACCCGTAAGTACTTTGACTGCATTAAAGAAAAAGTACCCAAAAAGGATTTGGAGAATTGAGGACCAGACCGAGAATGATCCGGATGCAGAAGCAAAATATATCATTATCGGTAAGTCTACTATCAAACCTGCTATCGAGGCCCCGATTAAAGAGGATCTGCAAGAACAAAATGTTGATCAAATAGTACCTCAACTTAAAATGCCTTCCAATGATAATAGATATCAACACAGCAACGATCAGCCAAATGCTCGAGGTGATCTTACAATCTCTCAGGCACCAGGAAGTGTGGCCCAAGAGCTGCCCAACGTTGAAATGGATGATCATGCTCAATCTGAACTAACACAACAGCCGGATCAGCAAACTGAGCCATCTGCTACAGGTTCGTTTGGAAGCATATTCACACAGTTTAAAGGCAGGGCGAAAGATGCAATAAGTTTTCTTCTGAAACGGAAAGAAGGGGAAGCGGTTGGAGCACTAAACCATCCGGATATTGGAGACATTGATCTGGTGTGGGGAGAAGAAGGTACGGGCTCTGGTGATGGATATGGATTATCGAAGATAGTTAAATTTCATCCGGAAGTGGTAAATAACCTGCAAGAGATATTGTCGGGGATGAAAGTGAAAAGCCGATCTTCCAACCGTGCAGTACTTGAATCTCCGGATCATCGGTCCATTGTGAGCCTGGAATGGAAGGGAAGTAAAAAAACCTGGTTGCTAACGGCTTACGAAAAAAAGAGTGTCATTACCCCCGTCAGTAGTATTGACAATGAAACGGGACCCGAAGGTAAGCAGGTTGACACAACTACCCTGCAAGATAATAACACTCTTTCTTCTGACCATAAAGGTAAAGAAAATATTAAATCAACTCCAAAAGAATCTTTTGCTAGTGAGAATCTTAACAAACAAAAATCAAATCCAACCATCGGGAAAAAAGAGAGAGAGATCACTCCTGCCAGTACTACGGACAATGAAACAGGACCCGAAAGCGGCCAGATTGACACAGCTCCTCTGACCAGTGATGTCTCTCTTGGAGACTTCAAAGATAACGTAAAAACATCAAATGTAAGCACCAATCTCCCTGAAAATCTTAAAGGTACACAATCTACTTATGGGGTCAAGAATAAAATAGTCACTACCGAACGATACGAAGAGCTTAAAAAGCGCATGCTTGATAAGTTGAATAATTTATCCGTTGGGTTTGATCCCGAAATGATGGCAATAGGCTCCGAAATGGCTATGTATCACATTGAGTCCGGGGCTCGGAAGTTTGCAGCCTTCGCAAAAGCAATGACCGCAGACCTAGGAGTGAAGATTAAACCCTATCTAAAATCATTTTATATCGCATCCAAAAGAATGCCTGGGATGGAAGACTTGGCTAAAGAGATGGATGACGATGTTACGGTCGATAATTACAATCTCGATCAGAAACCTGCGGTAATCACTCCGGCTAAACCATCTGCATTCACCACGGAGATTGAAAAACGGGAACATACAAAGACGGGAGCTGAATATTACGCCACCAAAATTGCTCAGGGTAAAGTACAACCTGAAACCTATAAAGACATTAATTCCATTGCTAGACGAAACAAGGGTGGGTATAGTTCGTTCGCAAAAGCCTTCATATTTAGTGATGAATCTAGTGCACAAAATTTCAGAAACCAAGTTGATCAAAAATATGGAAACCAAGAAAAACCAGCTGAACCCAATACAGAAACTCTTATCAGCCGAGCAGAGACTCTGGTTAGTGAGGCAGAAGTTATTACAGATCGTGAACAAGCAGCCCGTAAAATCGAAGAAATAGATGATGTTCTGACAGATATCGAGGCAGCCTTAACCTTAAGACAGGAAGGGTATTCAACTCAAGATATCATCCACGAATATCCCAATGTTGAAGTATCAAAACAGATCGCAAAGGACGTGAGTAAGTTCTCAAAAACTCTTGCAAAAGCACTAGGATGGGAACATGACGTAGATAAGCGAAAGAAAAAAGTGTACGCCGATGCTAATATTCCACCAGCCGGTGGAGAAGTTACTTTTAACCTGTGGAAGCCCAATAGCACTTATGGGGTATATGTCAGTATCCCTTATCATCCTGACTATATCAATGATCAAGGGGGTTATGAGGACTACCAATTGAAGGACATATTCGGGGACCATGCTTCTATCTTATGGCGCATAGCTACCCGGGATAAGAAGTACTCAGGTGGGGTTAACCGATACATTAATAAGGATGTATCGGTTATGAGATTTAGAGATTTAATCAAAAAGGAAATTGCTTCGTATGAGAATTCTGGCAAATCTCAAATTGAGGTTTCCCTAACTAAACCACATCCGGATATTGCTAAAATAAATGATTTAAACGACAATAAACCCTCAATAGATTTGGGGGATCAAAACAAAATCAGTAACTTAACTGTTGAAAATAAGGAGAATAAAAATGATAATTCCCAGAAATCAGGATCCCAACGTGGAAGTTCATCTGATTTGGATGAAGGACTTCCAACCGGAACTGCTTCTGTCGCTGTATCGGGACAAGAAACTACAGGATTACGTGGTAGAGAAAGTGCAAAACGCTTATCGGACCGTATATTCAGCGAAGAAAGATCAGATAGATCCAGTATTAGCAGAGGAATTGATACAGTCGATACTGGCACCGTCAGAGAACCTGGAGAACTCCCAGCCAGAGATAATTCCTCAAAGCCAGTTCGAGCAAATAAAGGAAGAAATCATGTCATAACCCCAGATGATGTGCTGATACCCCGCAGCGATGAAGCCAAGATAAAGGCAAACATCGCTGCAATTAAACTTCTCAAAAAATTAGAAAGTAAAGACCGGCTGGCTACACCTGAAGAACAAAAGGTGCTGGCTAAATACATCGGTTGGGGTGGTCTTTCATCCGTATTCACCCGTCAGTATTATAATGATAATTGGACTAAGAAGTACGGCGAGCACTTTACTGCCTTAAAAGAACTTCTAACCGATGAAGAGTGGAAGGCGGCCGAAGAATCAACCCTGAGCGCCTTCTATACCGATAGGGCATTAATCGATTTTATCTGGAAGATTGCTCAGCGAGTAGGTTTTACCGGAGGGTCTGTGTTGGAACCAGCGGCCGGTATAGGTCATTTCTTTGGCTTGATGCCAGAGGAATTACGTGATCAATCTGAATTAATGGGTTATGAAATCGATAAAATATCTGGCGGCATCCTAAAAAAATTATATCCACAGGGAGCAATCCGGGTCACAGGTTTTGAGAACGCAAACTTTTCAAACAACTCGATAAACCTTGTTGCTACGAATGTTCCCTTTGGGGATATAAAAGTGTACGACAAAGCCAATCCAGACATCACCAACTTCAAAATTCACAATTATTTCATTGCTAAAAGTGTCCGTAAACTGGTCCCCGGTGGTATCGGATTGTTCATTACTACATCGGCCACGATGGATAACGAAGGTCAGGGGAAACAGTTCCGGTCCTGGTTATTATCTGAAGAGGGAGGTAATGCAGACTTAATTGACGCTATACGACTACCCAATAATGCCTTTAAAGCAAATGCTGGAACCGAAGTGACTACCGATATCTTGATTATTCGTAAACGAGATAACGGAGTACACCCGATGGCGAAAAGTATTATTGGAACAGAAAAGATTGCTGATACCAAGGGGAAAGAAGGAAATCCGGTTGAAATTAGAGTTAATGAGTTCTTTGCTGCTCATCCGGATCGGATGATCGGAGAGATGAAACTAGCTTACCAGGCAGGTGCGGGTGGAATGTACTCTGGAGACAGTCAAACATTGGCACCGATAAAGGGAGTTGACCTAGGTACTAGATTAAAAGAGGTTTTGAATGATCTCCCGGATAAGCTCTCTACCACTATTCATTCGCAAGTCATGTTATCGGGAGAGCAAACCGATGAAAAAGAAGGAACCCTACAGATACAGGACGGAATTCCTTACCGAGTAACCGGTGGTGAACTTATTCCAATAGATTGGGGTACATCCAAGGTTGACGGGAAATACAAAAGAGTAGATATTGCCAAAGATTACCTATCACTTAAGGGAGTCATTACTCGATTAATCGATATGGAATTGGATGAAAATAGCCAAGATGACGATATCGAAAAAGTACGGGCTGAATTAAATAAGAGTTATGATGGATTCCTAAAGAAATATGGAAACCTAAGCTTTAACAGCAAGTTGAAATTCTTATCTGCCGATGTGGAATACCCACTGATCATGGCTGTGGAACAAGTGAAAAAGGTGGCTGTCAAAGCACCTAATGGAAAGGTGTCGTATGATAATGATATCACAAAAGGGGATATCTTCATCAAAAGAGTAAACTCTCCTCGCTCTCAACCCTCAAAAGCTGATAATATTGAGGATGCAATCAGTATCAGCCTTGCCTATCAAAACCGGATTGACGTTACGTATATAGCTAGTCTACTGAAAATATCAGAGGAAGTTGCTACCAAGGAGATTCTAAATACAGGGTTAGCCTTCCGTAATCCGGATACCGGAGTTATCGAAGATCAGGAAACATACCTGAGTGGGTATGTCCGGGTTAAACTCAAGTCAGCCCGGATGGCTGCCGAAGAAGATGCAGACTATCAGAGAAATGTACGGGCCTTAGAGGACGTAATCCCGAAAGATATCCCCTATACTCAGATTGATATTCAATTAGGAAGCACCTGGTTGCCCCCTCAATTAATCAAAGACTGGATCCGGAAAACCATTGATGTAAACGTAGGAGTATACTATAATCCTGCTGTTGATAAGTGGTTACTCGAGGGCGCACAGAATGAAAGGAATGCTAAAAATACCACTGAATTTTCAGGGGGAGGAATGTCTGCTTTGAGCTTAATTGATCATGCACTTAATACCATCAATCCCACTGTTTATGATTATTACTACGAGGACGGAAAGAGAAAACAGGTTAAAAACGAACAAAAGACTGTTGAGGCTCAGGAACAACAGCGGGTCCTTAAGGCCTTGTTTAAGAACTATGTGTACGACCTAGACGAAGAACAAGCTCGCAATCTGGAAAGAGTTTACAATGATCAATACAATGGATTCGTTAACCGAGAATACACAACTCCTTCTTTCGATCATTTCCCTGGAGCCAGCCCATCAATCACTCTTCGGGCCCATCAAAAACGGGGAGTGGTTCGCTCATTACGTGAATCGACCTTGCTCGCACACCAGGTGGGAACTGGTAAAACCTTTACTCTGATTACTACGGCAATGGAAATGCGCCGGCTTGGGATAGCTAAAAAGCCGATGATTGTTGTACAAAAGGCCACTCTTAATCAATTCGTTGGATCCTTTAAGAAACTGTACCCAAGTGCCCGAATTCTGGTTCCGCAAGAAAAAGATCTACAAGCACAAGAACGCCAGGAGTTTTACGGAAAGATTACTCTGGGAGATTGGGATGCCATTGTTCTACATCATGATGCCCTAACCACAATACCAGACGATCCGGATAGACAGATCGCTTATATCAACGAGAGAATTGAAGAGTTACAGGAAGTTTTTGATAGCCTGGAAGATGGAGCTGGATATTATGGTAACCCGCTTAAAAAGCAGATTGAAAAAGAAATGGAGGGATTGGAAGAGCAAAAAGATGATCTTAAAAAGGGTAGTACAACCAAAGAAAAGGCCAAGCAGTCCCTTAAAAGCAAGGGCCGGCTACAACGACAGGCAGACCGTAAGGTAGATAATGTGATTGTTTTTGAAAAGATGGGTGTTGATGCTCTATTGATTGACGAGGCCCATGTATATAAAAGACTTGGGTTTGCAACCAAAGCCGGGAACGTGAAAGGTATTGATACAGCTGGATCAAAAAGATCATTCTCTACCCAGTTAAAGACCCGGTTTATCCTCGAAAACAACAATAATAAGAATGTAATCTTTGCGACTGGTACACCTATCTCCAACACTATGGCCGAAATGTGGACCATGATGAAGTATTTGATTCCAGACCGTCTGAAGGAATATGACATTTCCACCTTTGATCAGTTTAAATCCACCTTCGGTAGCGTTAACCCAGATATCGAATTTACCGTCGCTGGTCAGTTTAAAATAGTGGATCGATTCTCCAAGTATGTCAACCTTCCTGAGCTGCAAACTTTATTCAAGAGCGTGGCTGATGTGGTACTGACTGAAGATATACCAGATTTAAAAGCCGGGGTAGGAACTCCAAAGCTCTATAATGACCACTTTGAGACTGTGGAGATCGAAATGACAAGCGAGTTAACCCGTATGATGGATGAATTCAAACGGGAACTTGAGCATTGGAATAATCTACAAGGTAAAGAAAAACGTCAATTACGGCATGTTCCTTTAGTAATCTTCGGTAAAGCCAAACAAGCTGCCATTGATGTTCGTTTGGTTAAACCTGATGCAGAATACGAACACGGGAGTAAGATTGATTATGTTGTAAATAATGCTAAGGATACCTATGTAAAATCTGCAAAATACAATGGAACCCAGCTGATTTTCTGTGATCATTATCAGAGTTCGGATGGGTCATTTAATCTCTACCATGAGTTGCGTAAACTTTTGATTGAGAATGGGATTAAATCAGAAGAGATAGCTATAATCTCTGATTTTGACACTGATAGTAAACGGGAAAACCTATTTACTCGGGTCAATAGCGGAGATATCCGAATTTTAATGGGAGGAACAGAGAAGCTTGGAATCGGGGTAAACGTTCAAGAAAGACTGGCTGCTGTACATCACATTGATGCTCCACAACGTCCAATGGATTTTGAACAACGCAACGGGCGAATTTTGCGCCAGGGAAACCTCCATCTTGAGATGGGTATTCCGGTTCATGTGTTTATGTATGGTGTTAATAAAACCCTGGATGCTACTGCCTACCAAAGATTATCAACCAAAAATAAGTTTATCAATCAAGCTCTGAAATCAGAGTCTTTGGAACGGGAGATATCGGATGAAGCGGACGATGTACAGGGTATGACATTTGAGCAGATGATGGCGAACCTATCCGGTAGTCAGTATGCAATTCTGCATATTAAAAAAAGCCATGAACTCAGAAACCTGATCCAAAGCGAACGCAATTTTAAGAAACGTCAGATTGATGCCAACAATAAGATATCCCAGAACAGGCAGTCAATTATTGCTCTTAATGATAGAGCAGACCGTCTATCCAAGGTGTCTGACTCCATCAATAAATCAGGTGTTTTGGAGAAAATAACCACACTTAATGTTCAGGAAGCAAAGGGGAAGACCCAATTCTATACGGATGAATTTGGTAAACGCTTACAGGAAGTAGCAGATGAACTGTTTGTCAAAATTAAAAAAGGAGTCACTGATGCCAAAGCCATTGTTTCGATTAATGAAATGCCATTTTTGATTACGGCAGCTGATATCCCGAACCAGGGTCCGACATTATTTTATACGATCCACAATGTTGATAGTGAGGTGTCTCATTTTGTTTCCGGAAAGGTTTTTACTGGAGCCGGTCTGCTGACTTCAATAAAATCAACCACCGGTAAAGTTAAATCTGAAATTGATTATCTCAAAAGCCGTGTTATTCACCTTGGAGAGGATATTAATACTCTTCAGGAGTTAATGAATAAAAAGTTCGAACAATATGAAAAGCTAAAATCTCTTGAGAAGGAGGTTGAAGAACTCGAAGTGAAAATGCAGGAGGAGACTGGTGGAAAAAAAGTAGATAAAAATGAGGAGGACGAGGTTAATTTTAGTTTTGGATCCAGTACACCATCTGCCACAAAACCATCCTTTGACGAACTACGGTCCATTATCGATAGAATCAATCAGAAAGCCATCAGTGCTCCTAATATGATTCTGGTTAAATCATACCAGGATTTGCCTGCACACATTCAAAATGCCCCGAATTTTCAGAACAACGTAAAGGGAGTACGCAGTAAGGAGGGAATCTTTGCTGTCTATGATAATCTATCCAATAGGGAAGATGCTATTCAAAACTGGATTCATGAGATTGGTGGACATAATGGTTTAAGAAACATATTTCCAGATACAACTGATTATGATAATGTATTAAAAGCAGTCTGGTATAGTGCCAACTTTCACGCCAAAACAGATAAACGTTTTGCTGATATCGTGAAACACATCAACGGGCTTTATTCATTCGAAAATAACCCGGAAGTTCGAAAGGGGAATGAGTTTATTGCCTATTTAGCCCAAAAAATTACGAATGAAGAGGAACTAAACCCAACAGAAAAGAGTATCTGGCAACGATTTATCAATAAAGTTCGATCACTACTGGCTAAATTGTTTAACTTTAAGGCAGAAACGCTCTCCGTTAAGGATATCGAAGACATAACCAGAGCCTCGGTTCAATCAAATTTCAATGAGTTACCCAGTAATCAGCCGGATCCAAGCAGAGAAAGTGGCACAGCAGAAAGGAATTTCTCTACTCCCGGCGAAATGCTTTTTGGAAAACAGCCCAGACTTAATTCACTGGACAATGCCGGAGGGAACAGTTCCAATCTTCGATCAGGAAGGGTTCTTCCTGAGGTGGGAAGAACTGCCGGCGGAAATCTCCGAATCGGACGAACCCAAACCGTAGGATCAAAAATCTTCGAGAAACAAAATTCACTCACCGACCGGTGGGATGATCTCCAAGTAGCCGATGATCATGAAAGAAATGATGAATTTAATTCTCCTGCTGAAGATATAAATTTTCGGATCGGTCATGTCCAAAAAATGACTACCGGGGAGTTCGTAGAAGAGTTCCATGACTTCATTCCATCCATGCGAGCTGTGGAAAATAAATGGTTTGATAAGGCTATCACCAAACAATATCAGGATGCCGGATTGTCCATCAAAAAAATTGAGGATGAAATGGCCAGACGAGGAATTAAAGTGAGCATGGATAAAAGTGCTTACTATGAGCAAAACCGTACCTCTGGATCCAATCGATCACAGATAGAGGACTTTTATGATAATTATGAAAAACCATTGATTGAAATCTTTGGGAAAATAAAGGTTGATGATAAGGTAGGGTTCCATGAAATCGAGGCCTATATGAAGGCTAAACATGGAATTGAGCGGAATATTAAGATGAATGCAGAGAGTAAGTCTGGTGAAGAAAGGATCTGGGGTGGTATACCCAAGCAAATGCTAATCGATAAAGGCTTGAAAAAAGATGGCACAAACGCAAAAGAGATTGCCGATAGCATATCCTATGATGAACTGATTAATTATCTGCATAAGACTGTTGATTCTACCGAGAAACGGATCTCTGGGCTTAATCAGGAAGAACTCTGGAACCGTATCCATAAAGCAACCGATTTTACCATCACCCGCTGGTGGCATGATGGGTTTATCTCTTTGGATTATTACCTCACCCTGACCGGTCCGAATGGCTATAAGAACTATGTCCCTCTCCGCGGCTGGAAAGGCGATACCGCGGACATGGTTTTTGAATACCTGAATAACGATGTTGGTGGAGCATTCAATCCTAATAAAAAGGCCATGGGACGTATTTCTGAAGCCGACGACGTAGTCCCTTACATCTTATCAATGGCCGGTACTGCTATTGTCAGTGGCAACAAGAATTCCTATAAGAGGATGTTGCTTGACCTGGCTCGTGAGAACAAAGGAATCTCTGACCTGGTGAGAATTATGTACACCTATGAGGTCAAGACAGCTAATGGTTGGGTCAATGTAGGAACAGAAAAGCCAGACAAAGAACTCTTCGATCTCAAAGAAGCTCGAATCAATAAAGATACTTCGCTTCGACAGCGTAACACCTCCAGCAATGCCGGACAACATGAAGTTGATGTATTCGAGGGTGGGCAGAGAATTACTTTATTGACCGATCCCCAGGTGGCCGTTGCTATTAATGGAGATAATCTGCGTGAATTAGGCGAAATGGGAAAAATAATCGGATCCTTTACTCGCTTCTGGGCCTCCTGGACCACATCGAAAAACCCGGCATTTATTATTCCAAACATGGCACGTGATGCCCGTTTCGCTATCCGGGGAATGTTCGTGGAGAATAATGCAAAAATGACTGGACAGTTCATGCTAAACTACGGTCCAGCACATGGGGCAATCATGCGCCAGTTGCGAGGCAAAAAGGGGAAAAGTGCCAAACAACAGGATTTTGATAAAAAATACAATGACTTCCGGATGAATGGGGGGATTACCGGATATACCCGCTTGGAGGATATCGAACGGATCAAAAGGCGTATGGAGCGAGAAGCTAAATGGCTGCTGAAAGAAAAGAATACCAAAGGTACCCTTACAAAAGATTCTCCAGTTGTTTTCTTAAGGAGACTGTTCCGATTGGAAGATCAGTTAACCTCTCATCTTGCAGAATGGTCAGAAAATATCGCCCGTTTCTCTGTTTACTTAACCTATTTGGAAAATGGAGCCACAGTAAAAGAATCAGCCACACGGGCCAAGGAAGCTACCACAAATTTCGATCGTAAAGGAACCTGGTCATCAAGCATAAATGCAGGATGGGCTTTCTTTAATGCGAGAGTTCAGGGAACAAAAAGATATGCAGACCTATGGAAAAGCAATCCCGGAAAGATGACAGCCTTTTCGATTGCAGATATCGCCCTCGGTTTTGGACTGGCGGCTTTAATGGACTGTTGGTTCTGGGATGACGATGAAGATGAAGAAGGAACTAAAAAGTACGATAAGGTAAATTCATTCATCCGCAGAAATTACATGAACTTTCCGGTCCCCGGATCCGACAAATTGATCAGCATTCCAAATCCTCATGCCTTTGCATTTTTTCATGCCATTGGTGCCACGATGTATGATGTCATCTCTGGAAGAACTACCCCGCAGAAGGCTATTGCTTCCAGCTTTGACAGTTTTACCTCTAACCTGGTACCAGTAGATTTAGGCAGCAGCTTCAATTCAACGGGTAAATTCACTGGCCGGCCGTTCATACCAACATTCATGGTGCCGGTATGGGATCTGATCATCAATGAAGATTTTGCCGGCCGTTATATCTTCCGGGAACCCTTTACCAAAGAGATGGAAGAGCGAATGAGCGATTCTCAGATGTATAAATATGGGACCAATCCATTCTTAGTCAAGTTAACCAATGCTCTCTATGAAGCTACTGGTGGAGATATTGATAAAGGAATGGCTTACTACTTTCAAGACGGAAAGAAGAAACATGCATGGGGATCAGTTAATCCATCTTCAGTGGAACATCTGCTCGAAGGATACTTATCTGGTAAGGGGCAATTTTATAACCAAACCTACAAATTGATTAGTAGAGTAGTAAAACCTTCACCGGAGGATAAAACTATCC
>Ga0172381_10002808_pt1 | contig 18819 bp, 14 predicted proteins | sample Leawel6488metaG_FD_119754 | JGI IMG/M metagenome (GOLD analysis project Ga0172381, IMG submission 119754) | Leachate microbial communities from a municipal landfill in Southern Ontario, Canada - Leachate well 64-88 metaG | ecosystem: Engineered > Solid waste > Landfill > Unclassified | place...
ACATACTGGGACGAAAAAGGAATACAAAAACAAGAATGGTCGAGTGATAAACCTAAAGAATAATATGTTTAATAGATTCTTAGAAAAAATAGCACAATTAATTGCCCATTATCTTTATCCTTACAAGATTAGAACTGGTGAAGAACAAATATTTTGTATGAATACTGTAATATCTAAAGATAATCATTACTATCTTAAAGAAGAATATATTGATTGTGTAAAAAAGGATATGATATTAAAATTAGCAGATACAATTTATAAAGAAGGATTTGCTACTGTAGAAGAATCAGAGGATAAAAATACGGGAAATAAAATATTATCAGCAAAACTTGTATGCAAAAAATATTAATATTACAAGGACTCCCGGCAAGCGGTAAATCTACCTATGCCAAAGCACTTGTAACAAGTGAACCTAATAAGTGGAAGCGTGTTAATAAAGACGATTTAAGGGCAATGCTTTCTAATAAAGTCTATAATCAGAAGACCGAAAACTTTGTTTTGTCTGTTAGAGACTCAATTATTATTAATGCCCTTGCCGATGGATATAATATCGTGGTAGATGATACTAATTTCGCACCTAAACATCTTGAAAGAATTACAAGACTTGTTACTACATTTGTTGATGTTGAAATAGAAACTATGTTTATTGATACGCCTTTATATGAATGTATAGAAAGGGATAGTAAACGTGGAGAATTTTCAGTTGGTAAAAAGGTTATCCTACACATGTATAATCAATATTTAAGACAAAAAGGATATAAACAACATATCATGAAAGCTGAATTACCAACTTGTATTATTTCTGATATTGATGGGACATTAGCCGAAGGAGTTCATCGTAGTCCTTATGATTATACAAAAGTAAAAGATGATTTAGCAAACTGGAACCTAATAGAAATAATTAATACACTTAAAATTGTTAAATGGGTAGAATTATTTGTCTTTACAGGACGCGATAGTGATTGTCGTAAAGAAACAGAGGATTGGTTAGCTAAAAATAATATTACTTATTCTAAGTTAGTAATGCGAAAAGATGGAGATAAAAGACCTGATGAAATAGTTAAGGAAGAATTCTACAACGAACATATCAAAGATAAATATAATGTTTTAACTGTCTTTGATGACAGACCTAAAGTAATTAGAATGTGGAAAAAACTTGGTCTATTTGTATGTGATGTTAATTGTCAAGACCCTAGAATAGATTTTTAATATGATAACTCAAAGAACAATAGAAGAAATAAAAGAAATATTTACACCGTATTCAGATGGGGTTCGGATTATTCTTTTAATACATCGTTCAAAGGAAGGCGGGAAGAATAATACTCATAAAAGACATCTTAAAAAAGTTACAACTCGTAATAGCCAAGAATTTTTTGACACTATCCAAGAATTTCAAGAGATATGTGATAATGATCCAAGACCTCTTAGAATTTATGCTACAGTAAATAAAAGAAGTATGGATAAAGCTATTCGTCATTTTAAGGAAAATCAACTAATGAACGATTATGCTTCTGAAGATATAAGAAATGAATTTTATTTAGATATCAAAAATCGCTGGATAAGTTGTTTAATGCAGGCTAATTCAAGAATGGAAACAAATTTTATCATTGATTTAGATGATTGTGATGAAAGAAGCTTTCACTCTATTTACAATATAATTAAGAAGCATACTAAAATACAGACTTATTATACTACAAAGAATGGCTATCATATTATTACAGATGCGTTTGATTATCCTAAATTAAAAGATGAAAGAATACAAGTTCATGTAGATAATTTAATGTTAATAGATTATCCGACCGTAGTCTAATAGGATAAAACGCGGGAATTCTAATCCCTCATTCCTGGTTCGAGTCCAGGCGGTTGGGCTAATAAAAATATATGTTATTAAGATTCTGGTTATGGTTTGGTTTAAAATTTGTTGGATATAATTATGTAGATATTTATAGTCCAGACAAAGAGAAGGTAATTGGTATCACTTTTTCAATGTCAGAAGAATATATAAATAAAGTAAGCAGTATAAAATAATATGTTATCAATATCAAAAGACGCAAATTTAAACTATCTTGCTAAAGTAGTTCAAATTAAAGAGTTAAAAAAACATCCTGATGCCGATAAACTTCAGATAGCTATTATTGATTTTCAAGAAGTTATAGTTGGTATGGATACAAAAGTTGGAGATATCTGTATCTTTTTTCCACTCGAGTCGCAAATTAATGCTAAATTTCTTGCTCATACAAATTCATTTAGACATAGTAATCTTAATGAAATACAAAATGATGAAAAGTGTGGATTTTTTGAAGACAATGGAAGGGTAAGAGCAGTTAGACTTCGCGGGCAAAAATCGATGGGAGTTTTATTTCCTTTTTCTACTTTCGAAGAATTTATTGGATATGATATTCCAATTGAATTAGATAAGGAGTTTGATATGATTGATAAGACAGTAATACTTAAGAAATATTTTGTTCCAACCAGAAATAGCGGCCTAACTAATCGCCAGTTAGGAAAGAAACCTAGAATCTCAAGACTGGTTGAAGGACAAGTTCATCTACATGTTGATACTGAATCTTTATTAAAGAATATGGATAGAATCAATCCGGATGATTATATTTCTATTACTTACAAGGTACACGGAACATCATTTTGGGTTTCTAATGTCTTAGTAAAGCGCAAATTAAAACTATATGAGAAACTACTCAAAGGACTTGGTATTAAAATCAATTGCCAAGAATATGACTTTGTCTACGGTTCAAGAAAAGTCGTCAAGAATGAGTTTGAGACATCGCATAAAGAACATTATTATGAGTATGATTTGTGGGGTGAAATCAAAGACGAATTAAAAGACAAGATACCTCAAGGATATACACTTTATGGAGAATGTCTTGGCTACACGAAAGGCGGGGGTTATATTCAGAAACCTTATGACTATGGATGTAAACAACATGAAAAGAAATTGATGATATATAGAATAACATTGACAAATGAATCTGGATTAGTCTATAATTTATCCACACTTGAAATCAAAGAATTCTGTGATAGATATAATTTAGAATATGTTCCTTTATTCTATTATGGAAAGGCTAGCGGTTTAGGACATTTTGATATAAAACACCATTGGAAAGAAGAATTTGTCCAACATTTGCAGAAAGAATATACCGAAAAAGATTGTTTCATTTGTAAGAATAAAGTTCCAGAAGAAGGTATTGTCTTAAGAAAAGAATCAGGATTTCAGTTTGAAACATATAAGTTAAAGTCATTTAAGTTTTTAGAATATGAAACTAAATTACTTGATGAAGGAACTGTAGATATGGAAAGTAGTAATTAAGTTTTCGGAGTCGTCTAATGGCAGGACAGGAGGATTTGGACCTCCAAATGTGGGTTCGATTCCTATCTCCGGAGCAGTATCTGTGGCGAAGTGGTAACGCGGGTATCTGCAAAATATCTATGCGCTGGTTCGATTCCAGTCAGATACTCAGATCGGCTCGGTAGCTCAGTGGTAGAGCAGCGGTCTGTTAAGCCGCTTGTCCTTGGTTCGATTCCAAGCCGTGCCTCATTGGAAGATTGGCCGAGTGGATGATGGCACCGGTCTTGAAAACCGGCAGGTGTCGAAAGATGCTTCGAGGGTTCGAATCCTTCATCTTCCGCATTGCTCCTATGGCGTAACTGGTAACCGCGCTAGTTTTAGAAACTAGATTTTACAGGTTCAAATCCTGTTAGGAGTACTTTGCCTTTATAGTGTAGTGGTTATCACACCCGCCTGTCTAGTGGGTAACTCGAGTTCGAATCTCGATAAGGGCGCTGTGTCGGTAGCTCAAAGGTTAGAGCGCTGGTCTGTGGTACCAGATATCGGAGTTCAATTCTCCGCTGACACCCCACAGGCTAAAGCGTTTCGGTAGCGTGCCAGTTTTGGATACTGGTGGGGGAAGTTCGACTCTTCCTAGCCTGACATAATTTTTAAATATATGACTTACAAAATTTACAAGTATCGAAACATCATTGATTTAGCTCAAAGGATTCCTTTTAAGGATGTAGCAAGAGCTCTTAAATATCATTATCCTTATCCAAGAATCAGTAAGAATACGATGAATAGATATAAAGAAATAATGCTTGAAATGTCTAAGTATAAAGAAGACCCTAACAAGGATAAAGAATGGAGCCTTTTAATTTCATTATCAAGACCGTTTAAATTTTATTCTAAATCTGAAAAAAAATGGATTGTGATGGACGAACCTGGCGAAGAATATTATGGAACCCACGGATTAAAAAAAGGAGAAAAGAAAATGACTTATGCAATCGAACTTACTCCTTGGCAAGAAGCGGCTAATTGGAAAATAGCAGATGAAGTTCTTAAACATTATAAACCAGCTGAAATACTTGCTCACTTCTTATGGGAAATGACTTTCTGCGGATATGAACAAAAAGAAGTAAAAAAGTTTACAGATGACTTACATGACAGAATAGATAAAGTTACAAAAAATCCTAAAAAATATAGTAAACCTTATGACATCAAAAACCTCACAAAAAATACTTAGTGAATATGATGAGCAATGTTTGCTTGTTCAATATCTCGAATTAAAAAAAATACGATTTTCAAAGGTCGCCCAAGAAACTTATACAAGTAATTGGGGAATCGTAGCTAAAAATAAAAAAAGTGGATTACGTAAAGGTGTCCCTGATTTAATCATTATTATCCCAGGAAATAAAAAAAACCATCTTATCTTTATTGAGATGAAAAAAAAGAAAGGATCTTCTATCAGCCAAGAACAAAAGGATTGGTGGTGCGACCTTAATAAATGTGAAGGTGTTAAATCATTTATTTGCCACGGATTTGATGACGCTAAAGAAATTATTGATCTTGAATTATTAATCGCATAAATATATGAAATTTTTAATAGAAGCAATCTTATTAACATTAATTTTTTTAGCTCTCTTGTGGGTCTCAAACAGAATTGAGAAGGCAGCTAAAAAGCAAAAAAAGTATGGAGCCAAACACTCTAAAATTCGTTAAGTGGGGAGCAATTTTATTGGTAACATTTATTATTCTATCAATAATAAACCCATTTTACAAAGTATCAGCAGAAGAAAGAGCATTAGTTCTTAATTGGGGAGCTCTTGATGGAAAAATAATCGAACCTGGATTACATATGAGAGTCCCGATTATGCAGAAGATTAAGATTTTCAGTGTCCAACCCATTCAGTTAGACGAAAATGTTGCTGTTAATGAAAATGGTGCTATTACAAAAGATAATCAGACTATTGGATCAAATGTAACTATTTTCTATAAATTTATCCCAGAAAAGCTTCCTGAAATGTATAGTATGTATGGAACTCAGAAAATTAATGATGTTTTAGCAAATACCATTAAGGAAAGTTTTAAAGCTGAAATTGGTAACTATACTATATTTGATTTAGCCGTAAGTCAAGATGAAGTTAGGGATAATGTTTATAAGAGATTAACAGAAAAGATGGCTGAATACCCTATTATAGTAACGGAAGTAAAAATTACTAACTATGATTGGTCAGAAGATTTCGATACTCAAATTAAAGAAACGATGAATCGTAGCCAACAAGTTAAGCAGAAAGAACAAGAGAAGTTAATGGCAGAACAGGAGGCTCAGAAAGGTGTAGTTCAAGCTACTGCTCAGAAGCAAATTGCTATTACTGTTGCTGAAGGAGAAAAGGCAGCCGCCCAATTACACGCTGATGCTAAAGCCCTCGAAGGAGAAGGTATTAAGAAATACAATCAATCAGTCGCTGTTAATTGGGATATTGAGTTAAAGAAGATGGAACTTGAAATTGCCAAAATCAAAGCAGAAAGATGGAATGGTGTATTTGTTCCGAATAATATGTATGGTCCGATTCCTGTAAATACTACCGGAGGAATACAGCAGTAATTTCTTGTAATTCGTTTTACATTATGCTATAATTATTATAGCAAGTCGAGTTCGTCTAGGGGTCTAGGACTACCGCCTCCAAACCGGCCAACACTGGTTCGAATCCAGTACTCGACGCAATTATATGAAAAATAAACAAACTGCAGAAGAATTTAATAAGAGTGTAGAAGAATTTCTTAGACATTCGAATTATATAGAAAAACAATATAGAGAAGAAGCTTTTATTGATGCTAAGAAAGCGTGGAATTTTGCTTTTGCTAATAAAGATGAAAAAATTGGTATTCAATATATTTTAAAGATACATGGATTACTAATGAAAAATATCTATCCGGAAATAGCAGGAAAATTTAGAGACTGCGATGTTTTTATTGGAGGAGAAAGAAAAGCATTTCTTGGAAGAGAATTAATCGAAGCAAGACTTCATAATGTCTATTCTAAAATGAATAGAGGAGCTTTTAATAGAGACAAAACTACAAAAGAAACACATATTGAATTTGAAGATATTCATCCGTTCGTTGATGGTAATGGTCGTGTTGGTCGTATTCTCTATAATATCCATCGTCTTAAATTAGGATTACCAATTCATATAATTCATGAAGGTGACGAACAAATGGAATATTATAAGTGGTTTAAGCAAATATAGTATAATAACTCTTGGATTATAGCATCCTAACGAATTATCCCGGAATAGTTTAGGGGCAAGAGTTCCGCCAAATAAAAGTATCTTAAATAGGCGGATATAATGCGAGTGTCATACAGTAGTTAGTATGGCTGCCTTCCAAGCAGCACACGAGGGTGCGAATCCCTTCTCTCGCTCATTTTGCCGGTATCGACCAATGGTTAAGTCGCCAGGATTTCAACCTGGAAATTGGAGTTCGATTCTCCATACCGGTACATAGTTTACGTACTTACTTTTCTGTCAAGGTCGCCATAGTCGATCTGGTAGCAAGTAATACGGGTATTTAGGCTACGGCTCATTGCTTTAGACTATATAAAAAGACGCCCTTCGACCGGCGCCTTTTTTATTTATTCTTCAAATGCCTCGATATCGACACCTGAAACCTTAGATCCTTCAAGTAATACATCTTTGATTCTATCAGATAAATACCTTAATTTTTCTATTTTTTGTTCTTCGGTATATCTATTATAAGGAGAATATCCTTTTCCTAGAGCTTTAACCTCTGAGATTAAAACATTGTACTGTCCTTTTATTTCTTTTAATCTAGTACCTTGTTGTTGTTTTGGATTAATTGGTCTAAATTTAATACCAAATATAGAATCTTTGAGAGATGAACCTATTGATTGAATTTGAGTTGTTTTTTCTTCTATTGATAAATTCTTACTATCATAAATAGCATTAGTTATTTTTGTCCAATTATATCCACCAGGGGCAAGAGGAGGAACAATTTGTTTATAGAAATACTTACTATAGGCTTTTAACCATCCAGTAGCTCCAGGGTCAACAACAGTATCTTGAATATCAGTTCCTAGAAATGGATCTTTATTAGATATAATAGCAGAAGCATATTGAACTCCTGGATTTTGAAAAATAAAGTTTTTTGGGTTAAACGCCTTTACATCTTGTACAAAAGGGACAATATATGAAAGATCTAAGAATTGATATTGTCCATATTTATCTTTTTCAGGATATAATATATAGAGTCCTTCTTGCATCCATCCAGGAAATAATTGTTTCTTCATTTGATCTAATCCTTCTTTCGTAAGTCCTAACTTCTTACGAGCTTGTTCTTCCATAAAATAAGAAATAAGAACCCATTTAGCAACTGTTGCCATTCTTGTTAATCCCGCTTCAACTAATCTAGGCGCGGCGAGTAATTGAAATCTAATAAAAGGAATACCATACCATTTTTGAGATAAGTCAGCCATAAAAGGTGTAACAGCCGAATAATTTAATCCCCATTTCTTAGCAAATTCTGTAGCTTCATTTGAACTCATTCCTAGATCATGTTTAGCATACTTATATAAAGAAAGTTTATTCCATTGTTCTTCAGCTTCATATAATGCCCCTAAATTACCTTGAACATTATCATATACGGTTTTTATTTTATCTAAGATATTAAGAACGGAAGAACCTAATTTTTCTTTAAAATCTACATTATAAATACCAGTATCTTTATTTAGTTTTAATTCTCCTATATTCTTTTTATTTATTCCATCAAGGGCATTCCCAAGTTCATTTCCAGTCCAGGTTGTTCCAAATAATCCTTGGTCACGAGCTTCTTTATAATCTCCTTGTTTATAGATAATATCGACTAGTGAGGAGCCATAAACATCGACTCTATGAGGGCTTAAACCGGCAATATCAGAAAGTATAAAATTAAAATATACATTTCTAAAATGGGTAGCAGGATTATCTACAACTTTAAATTTCTTCCATTCTGATAATAATTGGACTGATAATTCATGGGCAGAATCTTTTGCTGTTATAATTCCTTTAACATCTTCGTAAATAAATGGGTCAACATACTTACCAGCTAATTTCCCATATTGTTTACTTTCTGGTAATTTTTTGTAATTACCAAAAGGAATATCTTTAACAACATCATTATGTTTAGCAACTTCAGTGAATTTATTAAGAATGGCAACATCATATCCAACTTGTTTGATAGTTTTGGCAACTAGATATTCAGGAGCTTCAAGAATTTCACCCATTGCTTTTCTTTCTTCCGGAGTAAAGTCTCTCCATATCCTTTGATATCCTGGACGAGATTTAACCACTCCCCTATCTTCCCAGCCCTCTGATTTTAATTTTTCGGCTTGACTGATAGTTACTGTTCTTTCGATACCTCTCTTTTTAGCACGAATAAGACTTGCTTTCTCACCTCCAGTAGAAGTTATCCATTCAGAAATTGGCTTTTGTAATTCATGATTATAATAAGCACGCATTAAATATTGTCCTTTGTTAGCTTCAAAAGTTTCACGACTCATAGCACCAACCCGATAGAATTGTTCCCCATAATCGTCGAGAACTGAACGAGCGACAGTAGCTCTTTCTCCAATTTTAGGATTAGGATGATAGCCGCCATTTATAATTGCTTGCTGTAGAGTTATTTTTTCTTCTTTAGTTAATCCTTCGCCAAGATACTTAAACATTTCTTCAGAAACATTATTAGATTTAATCATTCCTTTCTCAGCAGCATTACTTAGATCTTTATACCATTTAGGTTGATCATATCTATAAATAAGTTTTCGTCCAATGGCATTAATAAATTCGCTTTTCTTTAAAGTTTTTTGTAATGATTCAAGCATCTGTGGTCCAGCAATTTTTTTATAGATCCAAGTTAACCCTTCCTCGATTCCTTTATTTAAGGCTCTTTCAAATGGTTTTAATGTAAGCATATCAATCATTTGATTGACTTTAGAATATCCTGGAAGATCTTGCATGAAATCAAAGATAGTATCAGCTTTTATTTCATCTCCTTTATCGAAATATTCTTGATATTGTTTCATAAAGAAATCATTATCTTTTCCTTCTTTTTTCCATTTTTCAAGTTGTTGTTCAAATACTCTTTTAGTTATTTCCTTCTTTTCAAATGGTTCTTCGAATACTTCGAATCTAACTTTTTCAGCAGAATAAGCTTCTTTTTCTTCTTGAAGTCTTTTGTGTATTTGTTCTGGTGTTTCTTTTTGTACTATTCTTGATTTCTTTTCTGCTTCTTTTAAATATTCTTCATAACCCTTTGCCTTAACTTTCTTTATTTCTCTTGCTGATTTATAAGCTTCTTCGACTGTAACAGTTCCTTCTTGTTTTTGTCTTCCTTTCGGCTGTTTAGGTTCTTGTTCTTTTAATTTTGTCATTTCACCGCCAACTGTCATTTTTCTAATATCACGAACAGGAGCTTCTACCTGTTTCGCAAACTTAATAGGATTAATAGCAATAGCATGATTTTCTGACATCAATATATCATAACCTTTACGACTATAATATCCTTTATTTTCGATAGCCTTAAAAAGTTTTTCTTTATTTGGAAAATTAAGAACTTTCATATTAGATGTATCGAGTGTGAGAGGACTTCCAAATTGTTTAATTTCTTGTTCTGAAGTACTTAAATTAATATTACCATTCTTATCAATTTTAAGTTTACCACTTTCAGAACCGTGGTACAACTTTTTGATAGATACTTCAGGTATAGATAGACGCTTTGTTTCTGTCTTAACTTTAGTTTCTACCGGTTTGTTCGTTGGTGTGCTAGGTTTATTTTCAGGAACGGTAACTTTAGTCGGTTCAGATGTTTTAATAGGACCGCTGGTAGTAATTACTTTTGATTGTGCTGTTTGTAATTTATTATTTATTTTGCTTATAATATTTTGTAAACTTTTAATTTCTTCTATTGCTTTTGGAGAACCTCCTTTAGAAATAATATCTTGTTTTTGTGCGATAGCTTTTTCTAATTTAGCTTTTAATGCTGTTGCTGTTTTTATTGCTTTTGGATCAACAATTTGAAAACCAACTTGAGAAGATTGAACTGGAGTAATTGATGTTTGTCCTGTTCCGGCTGTTATTTGAGGTCTAGAAACAGGGGCTTGGACGGCAGTTGTTTCAGGAGCTCTTAAAGCAGGAGTTCCTTCGGCAGGAGCTGGTGCTGGTTGTCCCGCTGTTAACCTTGCTTGTTCTCCTGGTGTATATTGTTGTCTTATTAATGGTTTATTAATTTCAGTAATAGGGGAAGCAAGTTTTCTTCCTAATGTAGGTTCAGCCTTTGTAACTTCTAATGACCCAGTTTGTCCTTCTTTTGGTTTAAAGAATTCAGTACGAACAGCTTGATCTTTCTTAATAAGTTCAGCAACACCTTTATCAAAATCCATTTTTATTGATTCAGTTGGTTTATAGCCGACTGTTGGATTCTTAGCATAATAACCATTAAAAGCTGATGTAGCAAGACTACCTGCCATCCACATATCGATTCCTGTCGATAATAAAGACGCATACCAGGCTTTAGTTACCTCGTTCTTATTAATATTACTTAAATCTCCTTCATAATTTCCTGTTAATAGATAATTACGAGCTTGTTCTTGTGTAATACCAGGAACTTGAGACATCATATTTTGAGCAGCATAATTGACAAAATCATCTTCTTTCCCAGCAATAACTTTAGCCCCCATTCTCCCAACATTTATTGTATTTTGAATTGCTTGAGGAATCATTGCCGCTCCTCCTCCAATTATTTCTCTCCCAAATTGTCCTGTTTCTTTTGATGACTTTTTGGCTTCATTAATAGCATTCTTGATACGAGATTCATCAGCATCTGGTTTAACGGTAGCCCCTAAAATAGCACCAAGAGTTCCTCCTACTATTCTTCCAGCAACATCTCCAATAGCACCTCCAACAGTTCTAGCTCCTTCAGCGGCTAACCCCATAATACCTTTTTCTTTAACTGCTTGACCAATATTTTGTAAAGTTGTTGGAGGGGTATAAGTAGTTTCAGGTGTTGATCTTAATTTATCAAATGTTGTTTGTTCTTTAGTATATGGATTAGTCATTAAAGAAGCTGCTCTGGTATTTTGAGCAGTAACAGAAGCTTCTTTTTCAGCTAATTTCTTTTTAGCTAATTCCAATAAACTACCAGACTTGTACTGTTGTTTATCTATTGTAAACATATCTTTAATTATTATTCAGTAGAATTCATTGCTCCTAATAATGAGAACAGAGCGAAAATATCAGATGTATTTTCTTGACTTGTTAATATCTTATTTAATTCATCTAATACTTTAGGATCAAGTCCTAATTCAGTCATAGATGCTTTGATTTCATCATCACTTAATTGCATCTGTTTTAATGTAAGTATTTCTTTAGCGTCATTTTGTGTAAGACCAATTCTAAGTAAAGCAGCAGGTTTAATTTTACTAACTACTTGACTAACAATATCTCCGGCAGCCCCTTTTGCTAATTCATCTAATTCAGCATCACTATAATTATTCCATAATTCAGTAGAACTCTTTCCAGGAATTTTAGCAGCAAGGGCACGAGCAGCAGCTTCTGTCCAAGTAACATGTTCAACTGTACTAGGTTTACCAAGAGTAGTTCCTTCTTTCCATCCTTCGGCTGTCTTCCAAGCTGATTCAAGTTGTGTCCATTCTTCAGGAGTAAAAGAACTAAAAGGTTTAGATACAGCAGGGGCACCAAGAGAAACTAATTTATCATAAGTATATCCTTTATCATTGAAATATCTTTTACCAAGTCCTGAAACATTAAATCCAGTTTTATCTTGAGCAGTAGGTGTAGTGCTTACTCCGCCTGACCATACTTTCATTGCTTGTTCTGGAGATAATCCTGTATATGTTCTACCTAATAATAGTTGTTTACGAGCTTTTTCACCAGTAGCAAGATCAGGAAAGATAGCAAAGTAACCCCCATCAGTAGCTTCTGCGCCTTTTGTAGCACCTAAACTCTTGGCAAATTCTCCATATTTAATATTACCAGGATTATTATATCTCCAGGAAATAGTTCCCCCAGTTTTTCCATTTGTAGAATCAAGACCAGCTGCTTTGTAAGTAGCATCATCAACTGGTAAACCTAAATCTTGTTTCTTTTTAATAATATCTAGAGCTCTAGATTCAGAATCAATAGCATCTTGAGAAATTTTATCTTTTTCAGCTAATAAATCTTTCATTGCCGTAATAGTATCTGCTAATGTTCCTTCACGATATTTTTCTTCTTCTTGAATTCCTTGAAGATGAGCTGAAGCAGCAGCATCACGAGAAGCTCTAACTGAAGCTTGATCTGCCGGAGAAAGTTCTCTCATTCTTTCATCTGTAAACATTCCAGGAATTTGAAGATTAGCATCTCTTTCTCCACCGAAAGGACTAGTATCCTTTTGAAGAGTTCTCCAATATGTTTTAGCTTCTGATAATGGCTGTTGAATCGATTGTTTTCTAGCAATAATATCTTTTGCGGATTGAAGAAAGGCAGTATTACTTTGTAATTTACCAATATTACTTAAATTAGTAGTAAGCGTACCTACACCTCCGTCAGATGTTCTTATTACTTTTGGCATTTCAGAGATATCTTTTGGTTGCCCGGATATTTCGCCTCCTCTTACACGACGACTATATTCTTCTAAATTTGGAATATATTCGCCTGATTCTGTATAAATTTTTCCAGATTTTGAATCTTTATAAGTCTGTATCATAAATTTATATTAGATTGAAGAACTATATTTAGCTATTCTTTCTTGTTTACTCTTTTCTATTTCTTTTATTTTATCTAATGTTAAATCTCCTGTAGCAACATATCCTGATGTTCCTTGTTTATTAACTAAATAAGCTGGTGTAGCAGAACCAGAATCATATGTAATACCTTTCGCATACGGATTAATTATGTTTCCTAATTCATTTTGAGCATTATTTAGTGTAGAAGAACCTAATAGTCTTTCACCAGCTAATCCAACATCCCTTGCTCTTTCTTGTAATGATGCTGATTTATCTTCCCAGTCATATCTTCTTTGAGTAGCAAGAGATCCTTCAACACCAGGAACATTGACACCAGCTTCAGATCCTAATGTTGCAGCAGCAGTTCCAGAAAAGGTTAATCCTCTAGATCTTAAACTTTGTTTAGTACTGGCTAATTTTTCTTTATATCCGAGAGCTTCTTGTTGTGCGTATCTAGCAGCTTCATTTCTAATATCAGCCATCTTAGTTTTCATATCTTCTAATTCTCTCGCTGATGTTTTTTCATAGTAAGGAGTTAAATCTGTTTCAGCATTCTTGGCTGCCGTATCAACAATTTGTACTAATTCTTGCATTGTTGGAATTTTATTTCCTGATGTAAAATCTTGAGAAGCAATCTGTTTTAAAATAGCTTTTTCTTCCGTACTATAATCCATTGCGTCAATATCAGAATTTAACTTTTCAAGTTCAGCTTTTTGAGATGCTGTCAGACCACCATCAGATTCAGAAGTCATTGGAGAAGAAGTTGGTTCTGATGTCGTCGAAGAAGATTCCTTTGGTTTATTACGAGCGAGTTCAGTTGCTGAATTAGGTATTAATTTAGGACGAAGTTCAGCATCAGATTTTTGACTCCAATAATTTAATTCTTCTTGTGTGGCATTTCTTCCATAATATTGTTTAAATAAAGCATTAACACCATTATCACCAAGGGTTGCTGTATTCAAAGATGAGGTATTTGATTGTTGGTTTGTAGTAGATGAAGGAGTTGATGCTGACATCCTTAATGATGTCTGATAATCATTCCAAGTCTTTCCGCCAGTTATAGGAGAATTCTTTGAAAGTAATTGTTCGACTTCAGCAGGTGACTTTGTCGTTAGATAATCAATAAGTTTTCCTGAAGATAATTCTTCTGAATTTGGTTGTCTTCCATGATAACGAACAAAATTTGCTATCACATCAGCTTTGTTTGTCAAAATTGCCATATATATTTAAATTAAATTGCTTGCCAAAAATCGAACCAGTTTATTGTTACAGCCTTAGCACTATTTGTTTGTGTTCTTGCACCAATGTATATTGCGTTTTGAGCAGTTGCCCCTGTTGGTGTTCCATCTCCATCACCTGTTAAAACTAAATCACCGTCTATATAATATTTGATTATTCCTGTTACATGATTAAGAACGGCTTCTAATAAATATGTTGAACCTGGACTTATTGTTATTAATTCCGTTGTATATTGATTAGTACCATTAGCAACTGTAGCATATAAATTCGCTCCCATTAAAACAAATCCGAAATGTTTACTATTAGGATTATCAGAAGATGCTGTCCCTGTTACTACGTATATTTCCTGATTAGAATTAGAGGAAAAAGAGAGTTCACATTTAAATTTTCTATTTTGTCCCCAATTCATTTGAGATCCTATACTTTTATTAAATTTACAATCATTATTTGTTGCTGTTCCCGTAGTAATTACAACTCCTGCTGATGTTGCTAGTATTGTTCCATCATTATCTATAACTTTTGAAAAACCATCAACAGATTCAAATATAGTAAACCAATGAAAGTCATCCCTAGCTAAACTTGAAACTTTACAATTTCCTTCTATATCTAATGTAAATAATGAATTCGATATAGTTCCTATATAGTCAAAATTACCTGAACTAATATTATACTTTAACATTGAACTATCAGAAACAGAACCTAGATACATTCCCTCTGATCCAAAATAATATCCCGCGTGTGCTGAATCAGTAAAAGAAGTTTTACCATATTTAAATATTCCTCCAGTTAATGTAATACCGACAGCTTGAAAATTTCCATCTCCCCATAATTTCCATCCATTTGATCCAGCAACAAAATTTCCAGACTCGATATCTTCTCCTGGTTTTAATTTGAAGAGACTTGTTTGAGCATATCCAATAGAACCAGAATCAACAAAAGATTCAACATTAGAACTATTAATCCCATTGGATAAGTCAGTAGATGTAGTTTTATTGAGTAATGAAGTATACCCAAGATCCTCGTATGTCATTATGGTGTTTCTTTAAAATATTTTATCCACATTTCTCGATGATGATTTGTTTTAGTATGACAACTATTACAGAGGGTTATTAAATTATTTGGATTACAATTCTTTTTATCATAGTCTATATGGTGAACATAGGTTGCTGGTTCTTTTTTACAAACAAAACAAATATATCTATCTCTTTCTCGAATACTTCGTCTTAATGTTTCTGTCCAATCAACTGTATATTCTTCAAAAGATTTGCCATTAAGCCAATTTGGATTTTTTTCTTTCAACATTAACTCTCTATGTTTTTTTCTAAACTCATTAGATTTTACTACTTTTTGAAATTTGTTACTATTTTTTAACCCTTTACTAATATTTTGTTTTTGTATATCACTAAAATTCTTTCCTTTATTCCAAGGGATATAATTTTTCTTAGCTAATCTCATTTTTGCTTTTGTTGCTTCAGAAAATTTAAAACCTAAAGTTCCTTTACCTAAATTTTTTATCTGTTGTTTTTTTCTTTCTTCTGTCATATTATTTCTGCTCCTTTATCTCAGTTAATATACAGAATCCTTCAAATTCCCAAGATTTTCCAATTCCTTTTTCATAAAATTTATAACGAAATCGATTAGCAGATCCACTTATATCTACTTGTTCAACATTTCTTTTTAATATTGGTATATTAGATTCCCTGAATGCTACTTCATTATCTTTTTGCACTGCACATTTCATTCCTCCAGCATAATTAGAAAAAATAGTTAAATGTGTACTAAATTTAACATCTTCTGGAACTCCATGATCGAGAGCTTTAGTAACAAAGAATGAATCTATAGGATTAGTATTATCAGAATAAACTTTGTCCACAGGAGTCGCAAATTTAAACACATAGCCATTATTATTTCCAAAATAAGTCCGACGAATACTAGTGTCAACATATGTACAAGCAGATTTTACTAAATCATATGTACATCTAATATAACATTTTTCTCGAATTGTATCCCAACAGAACCAGGCGTTAGTAAAAGTATCTTGTCCAACTGTAACTGTTCCAATAAAAACTCTATATTCATTTTCATTATAGCATACTCCAATTTGATTTCCTAATGTTGTCTGTGTTACACCATCAAAATATTCCTGTGCCTTTGCTGAAATTAATTCAGGGATTCCTCCAGTCCATCTCCAAGCACCTTGACGATTTGTCCAATAAAGAGTTCCATTAACATTAGCAATAGAACGAAAACTATCACATCCAATATCAGAAATTTTTACTTTATTTGATTCATCATATCTCCATATTGAATAATGTTTAAATACAATAAGACGATCATTAGCAACAGCAAGTCCTGTAATTTCATCGCCATCATCTTGTCCAAATTCAATCCAATTAGTAGCAACACCAGTCCATCCAATAGCACCAGAAGTAGGCTCGTCAGAATAATAAACACGAGAAGGATAAACAGTTGAACTAATTTTTACATGACCAACATAAAGTAAATCTTTATATGCCTTGATATATTTAGCTTGAGGCATATCAGTGATATTAGAATCAGAAGCTGAAAATACTGTAGCATCTATTGTAGCATTAGGAAGAAAAGTTGTTCCTGATTTATATCCAACTATGAACGCTTTCCCGAGATAATTTTCTATAGAAGGAACCGAGCCAGCATATCCATCCCACGTACTACTTATTCCTGTCGGTGTATCAAACGCTCCAGTTGTTCTATATTTTATAGTTAATGCCGTCGAACTATCACTGACAGCTAATAAATAATTATTTAATGCTGAAGTATCATAGTAATGATGTAAATAACAAACATCTTTAGCATTAATTACTTGACCTGCTCCTGTAGCTAAAGAATATCCTGGAACTTTTTGTAGTTTTCCAAGTTTATATACCCAAGCATTTTTTACTGCTGTTAATTCATTATCAAGTAATACAAAGTCAGATGCCCCAACATTTAAAAGCCCGTCATAATTTGTATACCGAATAGGAGTTTGAGCCATATAGTTATTCTAATTCAACTAATATTCCATCACCGTCATCATTGATATATGATGTTCTATCTACTGATTCTGCGTCACCTGTTTGTTCTGGACCACTATATTCAATGATTTGATCATCTAATAGTTTTAAGAACATCGAATACATTTTATCTCCTCTTTTGTCATTTCCTCTAATATAAGCAAATTGAGCTGCTGTATAGTAAATTAAAACTGGAACAAAAGGAAAATCTATTTCGGTAGATAAGTCTGAAGTAATTTCAGCAATTATCTTATAATATTCATAGGTAACAGTATAAATAGAATCTGGTGTCGGGTATAAATATATTTTATTATTCTTAAATACATATCCAGTTGGTTTTCCTGTTGGAACTACTGCCCCTGAAGCTGTATAGTTATTGTAATCATTTCGACTTATCGTATTAATTTTAATTCCGTCTACTTTAATATATTCAAGCAAAAGCAAATCAGTTGGTTTTTCTATATAATTTTGACTTGCTACTGTCGATATACTTGTACTTATAGTTCTTAAAAATGGCCATCTTCTTTTTTTAGCAATTATTTCGTCGATACCATCCTGAACTGTTTCAATGGCTATATCCCAATTTAATTGTGAATTTGGATCATCATCTAATTCGGTTAGTGCTTTTCTTAAACCAGATTCGATAATTCTTTTTATTGATTGTCTTGTATATGAGGTAGCATTAATTTCATCAGAATATACTGATATTTTATCATCCGTTGAATTATAAAATGCCGAATCAAAGAATGAATAATCTTGCCCTTGATATGTATATTGTGTAAATAATTGAGAGCAATCTACATCTTTTGTAGCAATAAGTGTTCTTGTTCCGCCCGAAGATGTCTTTCCATAAAATAAAATTTGATTGAATCTTATTAATGTAACAGGATCAGATGCTTCATGGGCATATTTTGTTGCTGATACTGTAAATCCTACTGCTGAAGTTCCTCCTCCATTAGCATCAACTAATACAATTTCAGATTTCTCAGAACCATATTCACCAATTATAATATAATAATCAGATGTTCCAGTAATTACAAATCCATTATTATCAAGCGTCGAAATTGTTGTTGCTCCAATAGCACAATCTGCCGTCAAATATGTTCTTGGTTCACTATCAATTGGTGGATTAGCAATTTTTATTCTATTATTTTGTGCTTGTGTGTAATTCGACATATAATTTACTTAAATATTTTAGGATTTTTATCTTGTTCTAAATTAATTATCTTTGGCTTTGTATCTACTTCTAACCCAATAAATTTAGGTTTTTTATTTATAACTAAATCAATTATTATTGGTGTGAAATCTGAGTGAGGAGATGGACTAGCCGAAGGTGAACTTGAAAGAGATGTTGATGGACTAGCACTAATCGATGAACTAGGAGAAAGGGATATCGAACTCGAAATACTTAAACTAGGTGAAGATGATAATGAAGTGCTAGGTGAAGACGAAATACTAGAACTAGGACTTAAAGAAATAGAACT
>Ga0172381_10002809_pt1 | contig 18817 bp, 31 predicted proteins | sample Leawel6488metaG_FD_119754 | JGI IMG/M metagenome (GOLD analysis project Ga0172381, IMG submission 119754) | Leachate microbial communities from a municipal landfill in Southern Ontario, Canada - Leachate well 64-88 metaG | ecosystem: Engineered > Solid waste > Landfill > Unclassified | place...
GTAGACACAAACAACCCAATATATAAATTCTATGAAAAGGATCTCGGAAGATATTTAAAGAATAAATATGGCGCAAAAATAGTGATAGATGATAAGGGAGTATCTTGGTTTGAAGTCAACGTAAAAAAGGAATATGGAGAAATGCCAGTAGAAGCCTTTGGAGTTGTCTCTGGTATTGAGCAGGATGATGAAGGAAAAATAAGATTGAATCCATTTAAAGCAGCGCTAGGTATCGCTGGTTTTGCTATATTTAAGAAAAGTGGATCACTAGAAGCTGTAGATAAATTAATAGCTGAGGGTAAAGTAAGAGTAGTCTCGCGCGCCAATAAAGATATTTTCCAAATTAAAAAGGGTGGAGAATGGGTAAATACAAGAGATGCTGATAGTGCTGTCAAACAATTAATAGAAAAAGTAGCATATGAAAAGAAATATGCTCCTGCTGATCAAGAAAAAATAGATATTACAAAAGCACAATTGGAATCAGTCCGGGAAGTTTTAAAAGAACACCCAGCAAAACCTCTCTTGAAATTTGTGGACAAAAAAGAAGGAGAATTCTTGGATTTTAAAAATCCTAATTTAGCTAAGACAGAGGCAGAAGCAAATAAAATAGAGACAAAAAATAAAAAAATAATTAAAACTGCGGAAACAGCTTTTCAAGATAATCCGGAGCTTTTAGATAAATTTGATAATCCAGATACCATAAAAGAGGTAATAGAAGATTATAGAGAAAAAAGAATAGTAGAAAAAAGTCTCATAGCCTCGAGAAAATATTTAGAAGAAACGGCTAAGCCTCTTTCGAAAATAATTGAAGAACGATATCCTCTAAAATCTTCCCCAGTAGATATATCACAAGGAGAGGGGCGATCATTAGAAATACTAGCGAACCAAGCGCTTTCAATAATGGAGGGAGAAAATTTTCCAATGTCTGTTTCATTTCCTGAAATTATAGAAAATACTATAACCTCTGTCAAGCATAAAGTAAATATAATAGATACCTATCTTCGAACCCCCGGTCCTGTGATGCAAAAAATAGGTTTTGGAAAAGAGCATCAAATGCTCCAAGATGGGGCAGATGCCTACTGGAAAGAGCTTCCTAAAAATATTGACAAAGTGTCTAATTGGCTAAAAAGATTAAAAGATAAGGATGCGCAACTAGCTGTCTATAAATGGCTAGATGGCAAACCTATTACCTTGGCTCCTAACGAAAAGGAAGTGGCTTTTGAAATAAAACTATGGTTAAGAGATTGGGCTGAGAGATTAAAATTACCAGATGACGATCGAATCACTTACTACATAACCCACGTCTTTGATAAAGAATTTATTGAAAAAGAATTTGATGAAGATCTGGCTAAAATAATTTCCGATAAAATTCCTAAAGAAACATATGATCCATTTCTTCTAGAACGTCTCGGTAAAAAAGGATATATCGAAGACCTCGGGTTATCTCTCGATGCTTATGCGAAGCGCGCTACTAGAAAAGTACATATGGATCCAGCGCTTGAAGCAATTCGTACAAAAGCTGGTGTACAATTGGAATTTTCTAATATCGAAAAATCTCAGTTTAAATATATTCAGAAATATATTGAGAACATTCAAATGCGCCCATCTGAGACAGAGGAAGGAATTGATAACTTCATCAAATCAATAATTGGTTATAGACTTGGACAAAGGCCAGTAACATCTACATTAAGATTTCTAAGACAGGCTACCTTTAGGGGGATGCTAGGTCTCAATCCTGCGTCTGCTATGCGAAACCTTTCCCAAGGGATAAACACATATGCCGTACTAAAAGAAAAGTATACTACTATTGGATATTTGAAACTATTTGGTCGTGGATCACAAGAAGAATTAGCAAGAGAAGGAATATTAAATGCTGGCTTTGTACAAGACAGGGTGCTCACGGCTGGGAAAAAAGCAATAGAGAGAATGGATAAAACTCTTTTCTTCTTCTTTAATACAGCCGAAAGGATAAACAGAGGAGCGGCATATTTCGGTGCAAAATCAAAATATTACAATGAACACGCCATAATAGAAGATGGTAAAAAAATATTTCCTGAAAATATAGAAACAGATGCAATTAAATATGCAAAATCAATAGTGAGACAAACACAATTTGCCTATGATGCAATAAATACACCTGTTGGGATATCAAATGATTTAGTTAAAACACTTCTTCAATTCCAAACTTTTACTACAAAGCAAATAGAATTCTTGGCTACAATGGCCAAGGATAGAAACTTTGCCGGATTATTACGTTATAGTTTGGCCGGGATGGCATTTGTTTATACAATAGGGAAAGCATTTGGGATGGAACCAAAAGAACTTTTACCTTGGTATAGATTTGATGTTCCCCCTTCTTTAAAATTCCCAGCAGAATTTATTAAAGCAATATTCAATGCTCCAGATAAATATGGGAATGAAAGAACTATTACTGAAAAAGCAAGTGATGTGGGGAAAGCAGCAATTGGTCTGGTTCCTGGTGGAAATCAAATTAAAAAGACAGTGGAAGGATCTACCGCTATAAAAGAAGGAGGAGTATTTACTAAATCTGGAATGCTCCAATATATGCAAGGAATGTCTCCGGCTGAGAAAATTCAGGCCATTCTATTTGGTAAATATGCATCAAATGAAGCGAAAGATTATTTTAATAGATCAGATATAAAAGAGAAAGAACAGAAACCAATTAGAGAAATATACGACAAAGCTCAAAAACTAAAAGAAGAAGGAAATGAGGCTGAGGCTCAAAGGATAGTGAATGATCTCTCTAAAGAAGATTATGAAGTATATAAAGATATTCGATCATCTGAAAAGAGAAAGAAAACTATAGAAGGTGAAAAAGAAATTATGCCAACGGTTTTAAAAGTGATTGAATTAAAAGAGCAAGGTAAAATAGATGAGGCCAAGGCCATAGTGAATGAATTGACTGATGAGCAATACAGAGTTTATCAACTAGCTAAAAAGAAATTTGAGTAGTAAAATTAAGGTAAATAAAACAGACATAGCAATGTTTAGTTTTAGAAAAATCGCACATTATTAATAATTAATAAAAAATGGAAAATAAAATAACCGATTGGCTCATTTCAGTCATTGGTGGTCTAGTGTCAAAACCTGAGGCTATTGAAGTGACAAAGACTACAGACGAGCAGGGGGTACTTTTTTCAGTTAAGGTTGCCAAAGAAGATGCTGGCAAAGTGATCGGGAAGCAAGGGGTGATAGCAAACGCTATCAGAACTCTTCTCCGGTCCGCAGGGTATATGCAAGAAATGAGAGCATCTATGAAGGTAGATGTTCCAGGAAGCAAATTTGTAGTTAAAGAAGAATAATATTGAGCACTTAAAAAGTGCTTATTCAAAATTATGAACGAAGATAAAAACCTTGGACTTTTAATTGCTAAGCCTAAATCCTCTGATTATGTTTTTGGAGGATTAACAAGTATTAAAACTTTAAGAGAGGTTGCAGATTGGGCTATATATATTCCTTCATTTGAAAAACAATACAGCTCTAAAACTGATTTTTTAATATGCGCTACAATGTCTGGTATTGATCATTCTGTAGTGTCTCAATTAAATTATCTTTTATTTACCAAACAATTAAGTAGTGAAGCTTTAAATTTCTTCCATAATAATAATTATATTGTGGATGGAGTATTTTCTCTTTCAAGTCGCTTCAACGCTAAATTAAATGGTACAGATATCATAAAAGGAAATTCCCTACCGGCAGTTGCTGAGAATGCGCGCAAGGTTGGATTTGTTCCGGAAAGTGTTTGGCCAACATCAGAAGATATGACTTGGGATGAATTTTATTCTTCTGTTCCGCAAAATATTATTGATCTTGGTAAAAAGGCTCTCTGGTTTATAAAACTAGAATATCAGTGGATTCTCGACCGAGGAGATATTCCCCTTGCTTTAAAATCTGGTCCTGTTCAAATTGGTATTGCTCTCTGCCCCGGGTATAGTGCACATCAAACAGTTCTGAAATGTTCAAATAAATCCCCTTCTCACGCTGTTATGAATTTTAAACAAGATGATGCTGATAATTGGATCATTTTAGACCATTATGCCCCTTCATTGAAGATTTTAGCCTCAGACTATGAATTACCTTATAATCTACATTATCTCGTCTCTCCGAAGGGTATATGCCTCAGAAAAACTATGTGGGGAGACAATGTATTTAAATTACAGAAAGATCTAAATGTTTTGGGGTACAAATTAGAAGAGGATTCGTTTTTGGGGCCTAAAACTGAATCAGCTATAAAGGACTTCCAAAATAAAAATAAATTAGTGGCAGATGGAATTGCTGGAGAAAAAACTCTTAAAAAAATAAAAGAGTTACTCCCTATCTTGAGCTCTCTTGTAAATGCAATAATAAAGGTAGAATCTGGAGGTGACGATCACGCCGTAGGAGATAAAAATCTAATTCAAAAAGCATATGGCGCTCTACAGATAAGACAACCGCTTGTTGATGATGTAAATAGGTTATTCCATACAAAATATAAATCCATTGATTGTCTTGGAAATAGAAAATTATCTCTCTGGCTTTTTGATCGATATATGGAGATCTATGGAAAAGATAAAACAGACGAGCAGAAGAGCCGGCTGTGGAATGGTGGTCCATCTGGATTAAATATTCCACACAACAACGCAAAGATAGAAAAAATGCTACAAGAATATTGGCAGAAAGTTAAGAAATTTATTTAAAGGTCGTATTATTAATTTTAAAAGATTTTTATGGAACAAACACAAATAGAGGCAGTACAGACAATAATAAATCAAGTAGTTCAAACTGTTGCGATTATAGCTCCGTTTGCAGCTCTTGGTACGTCAGGCATCGTAGAGTTTTTAAAGAAGGCTGGACTTCCTTCTAAATTTGCAGGGTTAGCAGCATATGTTTTTGGGTTTGGAATATCGATCGTAATGATGGGATTGATTCAAGGAACATATTTTAGTGCCTTGTCTATTTTGATTGGAGTGATAGTGGCTTTTGGTACCCCGGGTATCTATTCAGGGATTAAGGCACTTGCACCTAAAAAAGAAGTAGTAGTATAATATATTTCTACGACGTTTTGGTCCGAAGATTCTCTTTGTAACTGGAACTATCGTAGAAATAGTTAAATACTAAAAAGCATAACTAAGGACATTAGAAATGCTTCTACAAAAAAAGCGCCGGTTTATTAACTAGCGCTTTTTTTATTTGAAGTTTAGAATTAAGAAAGAATATTTGTAAATTTAATAGGAGGGTCTATGGCACGGAGATTCATCAATAGCACCGCTAAATGTGCGACGTGTTTTGGGGAGTTGGGGATCATTGAGTTTCAAGTGGATCTAGTGAATTGTTTATACCTCATCACTTGTGAATGTATAAATTGTGGGCAGATAAATTACCTCACACTATCTCTACTAGATTTTATTGAATTGAGCCAAGAAGCAGGAGGCTAAAATGAAAGTACAAAAAGGATTCTGCGTTGTTTGTGGTGAACCATATACTATCGATAATCCAAAAACAAGACATCATATTTTACCTAAAAGATTCTTTGGTGGAAATGGTGGTCTATTTAAAATTTGTAGAAATTGCCACAATAAATTAGAGAACAAAATCCCATCTAAAAAAAGATTACAACCTTGGCAATACAAACAAATATTACTTAACTTCATTAATAAAAACAATCCTTACTATCCTTCCTAAAAACTCGCATATAGCAAGAACACCCAAGTCCTTGCTATATTTTTTTAATGGACATTCATAACAGACAGCCTGTCCTTATAAAGGACAATGTCCGTTACAATTTTTTCCTCTTGTATTGTTTTTACAGGCTCTTTCATAGAATACTTTGCTTTTATATATCGGTCATCTTTTATATATCCACGCTTCACTAAAATATCTTGAATCAATTTAACACAATTATCTTCATCTATATGGGAATAATTTTTTACATAAAAGACATATTTTATAAATAATTCTCCTTCAAGTTGATGTCCTTTAGAAAAAGGTATTAAAATACAAACATCTTTTTCAAATTTTAAATAATCAGCGCTTTTGTAGTGATGTCCTTTAGAAGCTTTGTTGACTGAAAGTGGTCCAATGGGAATTTTTATTTGCATCAAGGTAGTATAACAAAAAGTTATCCACAGTGAAAGTGTTGACACTTCTTGTGTCTCCGTATACACTTTAAATATGGCAACAGAAAAATATATTAAAAAATCTTTTTGGCTTTCTAAAATTTTAAAAAGAAAGATAGAAGCAGAATCTAAAGCGAAGAAGATTAGTGAGAGTGCTTTGATGAGACATATTATTTCTAATTGGTTTGCAAAATAAATATATGAAAAATTCCGGATTCAAAAATAAACATTCCGTACTGAAAAAAAATACTTCCCTTTCATCAAAAAAAGGATTTAAAAAATCTACGATCTCTTTTAAAAAAAGGAGCAAGTTAAATAAATTTAGAGAGATCACTGGCCCTCTTTTGGATGGAGAAAAGATTTTAACCGTACCCGAGGCTGATGCTTCTTTTTCAAAAGAAGTGAGAATGAGAGATAGGAGATGTTTGAATTGTGGTTCAAAATATTTTCTTACCTGTTCTCATTTCTTCGGCCGCTCAAAATATAATACACGCTTTGATTTAGAAAATTGTATAACCCTTTGTACTATTTGTCACGATTCTTGGGAAACAAAAAAGAATGGCGTTTATAAAGATTTTATGATTTTCCTTTTAGGTGAAGAAGGATATTCTAAATTAGAAGAGAGAGCAAATATAAAAATAGCTCCGTATGAGGCTATTACAAATTATATGAAGTCGGTCGGCTTCAATAATAAAAATAAAGACATAGAATATTAATAATATGGTAAAAGAAAAAACAAAAAAGGAAATAGGAAGGAGTGTTGCCGAAACACTCAAGGATATAAAGAAGAAGTTTGGAGATGATTCAGTGATGATGCTTGACCAAGCAGCGATGGAAGTCGAATCTATCCCTAGCGGATCTTTTGGCCTTGATATGGCTCTAGGTGTAGGTGGATTTCCTAAAGGTAGGGTGATAGAGGTTTTTGGTCCGGAGATGTCCGGAAAAACGACCCTAGCGCTCCACACAGTGGCTGAGGCACAAAAGGCTAGTGGTTTATGTGCATATGTAGATACCGAACACGCTCTTGATCCAGAGTATGCAAAAAAAATAGGGGTAGATACTTCTCAATTAATTATTAGTCAGCCCGAGAATGGAGAACAGGCGCTAGATATAGTAGAGAGTTTTATCCGGACTGGAAAATTTGCAGTGGTAGTGATTGATTCAGTGGCTTCTCTTGTTCCAAAAGCAGAGATAGATGGAGATATGGGAGATCCACAAGTAGGTAGACACGCAAAATTAATGTCTCACGGTTTAAGAAAACTCATTCCTCTTATCAGCACTTCAAAAACCGTTGTGATATTTATCAATCAAATTCGCCAAATGATCGGTCAATCTTATGGTCCAACAGAATTTACCCCAGGCGGAAAGGCTCTTAAATTTTATAGCTCAGTTCGGCTCGATATTCGACGAATCGCTCAGATTAAAAAAGGAGAAGAAACAGTGGGAAATAGAACAAGAATTAAGGTAGTAAAAAATAAAGTAGCTCCTCCTTTTAGACAGACTGAATTCGATATAATGTATGGAGAGGGAATCTCAAAACAAGGAGAAGTTTTAGCCCTAGGAGAAAAATACGGAATAATCACAAAAGAAGGTCATTCGTATTTATTTAAAGAGGAAAAGCTTGGCCGGGGTTATGATGCCGCTAAAACATTCTTAAAAAGTAATCACAAAATAATGAATGAGATTACAAAACTTATATGTGATTCTTTTAAAGAGCCAGTAAAAAATGATGCTGAATTTACAGAAAACAAAGAAGAATAATTATTAATCAATTATTGGCTAGGATGGGGAGGGGCGCGCAAGCGCAGCATCTCGAATCCTCTCCAAGGATCTATAGGTGTCGACTACCCTCCCCTTTCTAGCCAATAATAATAAACAACAAAAAAATGAAAAAAACTATAATAATTACATTAATATTTGCTACTTGGTTTATATTCATCCCTAGCGCCCTAGCTATAGATAAAGTAGAAAACGTAAAAATACGTTTTGTAAACGATGCTAGAAATAACTGTGGAGAAACACTCAAAAAAGAGCCTTTCCTCGCCGGATGCTATTCTTATAAGGATAAAAAAATCTTTATAACAAAGTTTAAGGAATACAAAGGTGAAAAAGCTTGGCTCAATGAGTGGTATATGCAAGGGGCTTTATATCACGAAATGGGGCATCATCTTTTTAAAGAGAATTTCCCTAAAAATTTATTTTCAGATGCAGAAGAAATGGCCACAAAATTCGGGGCCTATGTTGCTCTTATGAAAGAACCCTGGATATACTATAAACAAGCAGAATTAATACTCTCTCAGGATCAATGGGTGTACTTCAATGGAAAACTATCAAAGGAGGAGTATAATAAATTAATATCAATAAAAATAATAAATAAATAAATATGAAAACATTTTTGATTGGAGTATTATTTCTTGTAATTGGTCTTGGTGGACTTTTTGTTGGAAGTTTTGGTGGTAAAGATGCATTTGAAATAGTGAAATTTTTTTATTCAATAATTGGAGAGGTAGTATTTTCTGTAGGTGGTTTAGTCTTAATAAAATTAGGATTATCAGAAGAAGAATAGAGTATTATCAATTAACTTAAAATAGATGGAAGAAGAAGAAGTAAAAAAAAGAATAGAAGAGTTAGAAAGCGAGGCAGATGGTATTTATGGTTTTTCTGATTTAAGAGACAAAAAGTTGGAAAAAGCCGAGTTTTTAAAGAAGTTTTACGATGCGATGTGGGGTTGGTAGTCCTTTACAAGATAGATAGTGAGAAGAAATTTAACACAATAGATATTATGGAAGAAGAAATTAAAGAACTTAAAAAGAGAATTGAAGAACTTGAAAAAAGACCGCAGATTATACCATATTACCCTCCAACCCAGTATTTTCCGCTAGTAAATCTCAATCTTCATTATCACGGACAAATACCTTGTTATAATAATCCCTGTGTGTGGTGCCAATTATAAGTTTAGCTAGTTCATTCACAAAGATAAGAGATAGAGTAGTTCTGTGCCACTTTGGATAGATAGCAAAGAAGTCGGCAGACCAGTAAGCATAGGCTTATGTTGTTCCAAAGCAACGCTATCGAGGTGGCACAAGGCTACTTTATCAAAGATAAGAGATATTGAGAGGTTCGTTCACCCTTGGTTGCATAGGAAGACACTACTAGGAATCGTATGTCCTATTTTGATAACAAGCTTATATGCAAAGGAAGCAAAAGAATAGCCAGTGTAAGTCTGGCAGGGTGAGCAAGCCTCTTAATATTAAAAGAGTTTTACATTACAAGAGATAGTAGATAAAAAGGTTGGTTAAAAATTAAGAATTGTTCATTGAAATGGGAAGTTAAGCTAAGTTAAGTTAAGTTAAAAAAATATGGCAAAAAATCTAAAAAAAGCAGAAAATGGTTACGTCGTTAGTAAGTTTGTAGTAATGAATTTTCAAAAATTAGAAGGAAAACTTCTAACAATTATTGAAACAATAGGATTAGAAAAAAAACAAGAAGAAGCAATTAAAAGTCTTGTAAGACAATCAGTTTGGGATTATTGGAATAATGCAGAACAAGAAGTAATACCTATCGGAAAGTTTAATGAAGATGTAGTGGGCTCAGGTATATAATTATTAACAACTTAACTTCCCTTTCTAGTGAACAATTATCAAGTCATATTATAAGTTAATTAAAAGGTTTAATAAGGATAAATTATATATGCTTTTGAATGAAAAAATTGGATATAGAAGTGCACTTATTGCGTTTTTATGTGTTCTAGGTGGAATTTTTTTAAGCTTTTGGTTTGTAATTCCAGCGATAATATTTGTCTTAGTCGAAGCGATATTTTTAAGTATGTGGGGATTAGATTGGGGTAAACGTCATTATCAATCATAAGGTATAGGAATAAAAAGATGTCAAAATCCACTACAAAGAGAATAAAGAAAGTGAAGGCTTGGGCTATTTTAGATACCAAAGATAGATACCAAATACCTTTTTTTGATGCTGGATATTTAAAATCCGTTCCGTATCAAAAAGTGTGGGCTATTTTTTCCACAGAAAGTGAGGCAAAAAATGTGTTAAAAATAAGTAAAATTGATAAAAGTGGTGTAGCTGATAAGTATACAAAAGTCTTCGAAGTAGAAATTTTTTACTCCCTCCCTAACAAGAATAAAAAATGAACAAAGAAAATAAAATTGAAGAGTTAGAAATACCACAAAAAATTGGTGGTGGTCTTGTCTTACTTATTCTGTTAAAGATAAATGAAATTATTAGGGTCGTAAATAAAGCTCACACCTGTCTTTGTCACAAGTGTCCTAGCGAAAAATAAAATGAAATTAATATTAAAAACATTTTGTTTTATCTTAACAACATTACTTCTTTTAATATGTGCTATTACAATCATAGGACTTGTTTTAATTGTATATTATGACAATAGAATTGAAGAATGGTATAGATACATTATAAATTATTAATTAGTAAAGCAATAAAAGATATATATATATATGAGCAATTATATTAAAAAAACAAAGAATCCAAAAACAGGCGATTATGAAAATGCTAACTGGATAGACGACCATTTTGGTAGACATCATTACGGCGTGTCTTTTCCAAGTGGGGCAGAAATTTACGATCCCGAAAAGATTGAATTAGAAACGAACGAAATCACCCCCACTTGTTTTAAGAAGTACCCCCACGACAGCGAGGCAGATCCTTGTAAGGATTGCCATCCAGAATTAAAGGAAGGAGAGTGCTGTGAGAAGTGCATAGATACAGGGAAACAACTAAATGGAGCTGTTTCATTCGGTCAAACTACCCATTATTGCCCCTGTCATTCCCCCTCCAATAAGGAAGAGAAAGAGGAAGGGAAAGTTATACTTTATGTCGACTTAAAAACTGGTAAATCTTTACTTGATAAAGAGGAAGAGAAGTGTAGAACACAAGGTTGTAACCATAAAAGTTCATAAAGAAGTGAGTTTTGCCTTTCGTGTTTAATTATAAAGGAATCTTCCCCCTCCAATAGTTCTTGGGAGTGGGAGGAAGAAGCTCACGCTCTAATGGGAGATTTATCCCAACAAGGAGTCAAGAAAATGATTATCTTTATCCGCTCCCTCCTCTCCTCTCACAATAAGAAGATAAGGGAACGCTTGGAGCTAGCAAAAAAAAGAGCGTTAGAAGTTTCTGATTATAAGGCAGTATCTATCTTTGACGACATTATCACTTCCATATTTAATGAAGAAACAAAATGAAACATTTTTTAACAACATTATATTGGCTCATTATTCTTTCTGCTATTATTATGGTTCCAGTACAATTTTACCTATTCTATTTTGCTTCCTGTCAAGAAGTGAAAGAAATGTGGGTTATTATTCAAACGCCCGCAAGGTGTATAAATTAAAATAGCTATGTCTACAAAAGATAATTGGAAAGGAAGAATACAAAAGTTTAGAGAATTGGGGCACGAAATAACGCCCGCCATAGAAAAGATAATTGAAGCTGAAAAAGAACTATCTAGGGAAGAAGGGAGAAAGGAAGAAAGACAATTTATATTAAATGTTTTAGACGGTATAGACCAAGCAGATAGAGAAATGGGTAATAAATTCGGTGGTACGAAAGCTATAAGATTTGCCCTGCAAAGCAGAATTATTAATTAAATTATCCCTTATTACTAAATTAAAAGAGAAGAAATGATACCAATAATAATCTTCATTTTAATAGCAATCCTCTTTACTTGGTTCACTAGCAATCTATTCTATGGTATTTTAGCCGCCATTATCATCTCTTTAATAATCATCGGCATAGGCATTTACTTGCAAGCCAAGCAGATGAAGTGTAATTGTAAACAATGCAGAAATGAAATACTTTGAAACATTTGCCGGGGTGGCTGGTATTGGGATGGGGCTTCCAAAAGATTGGGAATGTGTCGGATTCAGTGAATATAATAAGTACGCTTCGATGGTTCTCAATTATCATTACCCAGATATAAAAAATTATGGAGACATCACAACAATTAAATGGGAAGAAGTTGCCGACTTTGACTTGCTTACAGGGGGTTCTCCCTGCCAAGATTTTTCAATCGCTGGCAAAAGGAGAGGGCTTGCCGGTGCAAAATCATCTCTTGCTTGGGAGTTTATACGAGGATTACGAAGCAAAAAACCTCGATATTTTATCTGGGAAAATGTTAAAGGAGTTATGTCTAGCCGAAGCGGATGGGATCTTGCCAACATCCTCGCTGCTTTTTCCGAAAGTGGGTATGATCTCTGGTGGCAAGTTCTCAACGCCAAAGACTTTGGTGTACCCCAAAATAGAGAGCGTATCATTATTGTCGGTTTTAGAGATGGAAGTGTCCCAGATATATTATTTAACCAAACACGCGATCGAGGGAATAATCAGGAGACAAGAGAAAAGGAAGAAGTCAGCAAAAGTCTTACTACTAGTTCAGAACGACAAGACCCTACGGCTCAAACCTATAGCATCCTTACTAGACAATCTCCACCATCCGCTACCCAGAATAGGTCATACGAAAACTACATCGCAACCGCAATCAATACGCGAGGAGGCACGCGGGGGGGGGGTTGACGATACCTACATCGCTTGGAATACGGAGATTCACACCTCTCGAAAGCGAAAGGATAATGAGTTGGCCGGACAATCACACAAAATTCGGCAGAAAAGAAAACGGAGAAATAATTGAAATATCAGATGGTCAAAGATATAAAATGTGTGGCAATGGAGTAGCCACAAAAATGATAAAAGCGATAGTGCCTTATTTATTCCCTAACCAAGATATATAACAAGTATGAAAGTAAAAATACAATCGAATAATTGGGTAATATGGGGAGGAGGAATGGTTGTCTTAAATAATGGTGAGCGAGATATTTATCTCAAAGAAGGGCTGATTCGGCATAAAGAAGGAAGTGAGAATGGTGAAATGGAATTTACTGAAAAATATTTTAATTATCCAATATATGCATTTAAAGAAATAATCATTTTATTTATAGTAGTTTATCACCCTTATTGGCATTATTTTTGTTAATACTATGAAAAGAAAGGAAAAGAAAATTGAATGTTTTATCCCGGCTATTGCGCTTGAGCACCAATCAAACGGATCAGGGTATCATCTGAGAGAAAAAATATTTGCAGCAATAAGAAGATTCGAAGAGAATAATAATTTTGAAGGATTAATAACGGTCCGTGATCCAATGCCGACCATTGTTTTAGAAAAGAAGGTATTTAATCCACAGGAACTAGGCTATGATGTAGTAGCCAGAATAATTTATTAGTAGTAAAATAATTAGATGAAAGTAAGAGAAGGTAGTCTAACGACTATCTCGCGCAATGAGGGGGAATTGATTCTTGTTCTTAAATACGATCCGGAGAAGGATAGGAATGTGGTTGTGGGGAGCCTGGAGCCCGATATAGATGGTCTTCCAAGACATATCACCCTTCCCTTCATTTTTAATAAAAAGTGCCCTTAAAACTCAATTTTATGCTAAAACGGTGCCCTAGCTGTAAAAAACACAAAAAAAGAAAAGAATTTTATGCAAATTATTGTAGCAAGGACAAACTTTCGTATTTTTGTAAAGAGTGTATGAGAAAAATGGCTATTAAAAATAAGGCTAAACACAATGCAGAAAGAGAAAATACTTTGGTCAAAACTTAGTGAATATAGATGCCCTATAATGGGATGTGGGGCTATTTTAAAGGAATTCAAGAATGATGAGCTCTCCATTTGGCGCCACGAATGCACGGCTTGTAAATTCAGAATATCCGAAGAAAAGCTCTCTTCTATGGTGGTCCGGAAGGATCGGCCCCTCGAACCGCCTGAATTTATAAAGGAACTACGCCGGAATAAATGGCTTGAAAAACTATAAAAAGTGGATAACCCTGTGGAAAACCTGTTAAGAGCACTGCAAAAACCCCTTGTTTTTATTCACATTTTATCCACACGGTACTTTATACACATATTAGACACTTACCAATGTTAATAAACTTTTTATATAATAACCTTATGGGATAAAAGCTAAAAACGAAATCCACTTATCCACAACACTAATAATAATAGGTATTTATATATAAGAATTAATTAATACTATGCAAATCATAAAACCACTCGACAACCGAATATCAACCAAGGTAAAAAATTGGGGTGAAATAAAAGAAGAAGCTTCGGAATTAATGGAAGTAATGAAAAACAAGCAATTTGATGGATATTGGGATGATGCCTTTGCAATCTCCCATACCCAGGTATCAAAGGAGCCAAAAAGATTCTTTGTGATTAATGAAAAATTGATAGATGAATTTGGATCTTGGTGTATTGTGAACCTAGAAATCCTTAAAAAATATGAAAAATGCTTATATCCAGAGGCTTGTATGAGTTTTCCATATAGAAAAGAAAAGAGTGTAGAACGATATGCAAAAATAAAAGTGAGATACTTTGTGCCCTTTTTAAATATGTTTTTAATACCAAAATGGAAGACCTTTAAAAATCTAAATGCTTTCATTTGCCAACACGAGTATGATCATAGCTGCGGAAAGAATATTTATGATCTTTAGTAATACACAGGTTCTCCACTTTCTAAAAGAAAATAAAGTTGTATAATAAATACGTTTGTTTGTTAAACCAATTTGCATTTTCTTTTGGCCGATGACATTTTAACTTTTATTAAAGCGACCCTGTCTTGAAAAAGAAAGGAAAATTAGTAAAAGCGTATATGTTTAAGAAAGTGCAATTTGTTTAGTAAGTAAATAAAAATCAAGATTATGTTTAAAAAAATACTTAGTTTATTTAAGAAAGGTCAAGAGCAAAGCTTTGTTTCAAATGTAGATTTTAAAGATTCTATTAAAGCGCTCGGGATAGGAAGATACCGGGGGATTACGATAATGTATCTTTCCAAACCAGTGGCTGGAAAAAATGAACAGCCTATCTATCATTTTTGGAGACGCCAAGATGAGGATCTTTTCTTTGGTGAGGCCGATACCTATGAAGAATTAAAAATTCTAGCGCGCAATGAAATTGATGCATTGCTTGATAGATAAATGCCACAGATATTAAAAAATATAAAATCGGAAGTAGATGAAGATGTTGTATTTGATGTTATTATAGATTTTAATAAAATAGATAAACAAGGAGTTTTTACAGATATTTTTCCCATTCAAATATTTTTAAATTTAAAAGAAAAAACAATTGGATGGAAAATTAAAAAAGGTGAAAAAATATTTGGTGATTATGAAAAAATAATATGATTAATATAGAAGGAGTATTTTTACGTTTACTATAAAATGAAAAAAAAGAAAGAAAAGAAAATAATGCCTCTTCCTAGGCATAAGGCTGTAGCAAAACGAATCTTGGATAACCTTGGAAAGAAGAAAAGAATCTCTATTTCAAAAATAATGGAAGAAGAGGGATATTCAAAAGCATATTCTAAAAATCCACAGCAATTAACCAATACAAGGAGTTGGGAAAAAATATTAAAAGAAGATTTTAATGATGAATATATTGCTAAAAAACACAAATCTATTTTAGATAAAAAAGAGCTAGTGGTGATTGATAAAGAAATAGTATATACAGGACAGCCTCATTCTGATACAAAACAAGCATTAGATATGCTCTATAAAATTAAGAGTAGATATGCCCCGGAAGAATTTAATCTTAAATTCAAAGGATTCTCTCGAGAGCAATTACAAAATTTAATACTTGGTAAAATTGCCAAGAAAAAATAATGGATTACAAATTTGCTAAACAATTAAAAGATGCCGGGTTTCCTCATAAACATAGTATGCTCGGCGGTAATGATGGTGATAGTGAATATTGTTTTTATGCTGAATTTTTAAAAGGAGAATATATTTGCGTTCCCACCCTCTCCGAACTTATAGAAGCGTGTGGATATAAATTTGATGCTCTAAACAAAATAAAAAATATAGGAATATGGAGAGCATCAGGATTTTTAGACCATTACCTTATTGCTTTAGATGGCTCAACCCCCGAAGAAGCAGTAGCTAATTTATGGTTAGAATTAAATAAAAAAAATGATCAATCCAGATAAAATTAATATAAACGATATACCAAAAATATTTTGTGATGGAGGATATACTGGCCACTCACAAGAATCTTTTGTATTTATTCTTTTCTCCGGTAACCAAATCTATGGCTTTATGACCGTACCATCTCAAATGAAAGCGCTCATAAAAATGTTTAACACTCAATTAGAAGAATACGAGAAGAAGTTTGGCACTATTCCTTTCGATGACAATAACCAAAATCTGATTATAAGCCCATTTCAAAAGAGATGAGTGAAAAACAGCTTAGCTCAATGGATAGTCTTCGAGAAAGCCTAGAAAAGCTTCCTATGGAGGATCTTATAGAAATAGCGGAAGCAGTAGAAGAGCTAGAGGAGCGCGATTCTATGGAGGCGGCCAAATTCTATGTTCCAAACGGTAAAGCTGAGCAGTTTATAAATATGGTTGGTTCTGATAAGCATTTCGTCAATATGTTTATCGGGGCCAATGGTACTTCTAAAACAGGAACCGGGGCAAATATTGTAGCCAATATAGTTTTTGGCCCTCAGAGTGAATGGTTTGAAAAGCCTCTATATCAAAATTTTCCATACATTAAAAAAGGCCGCATCATCTCTGATCCTACAACCATCAAGGAAAAAATAATTCCCGAGCTCATAAAATGGTTACCAAGAAATACCTATAAAAATTTCCCCGAGAAACTCTATGAGACAACAAAAGAAGGAAAATATTACGCTTCTAAATTCATATTCAATAATGGATGGGTGATAGATATAATGTCGAACGAGCAGGATTTAAAAAGCTTTGAATCCGTAGACCTTGGGTTTGTTTGGATAGATGAACCTATGCCAAAGGATAAATTCTTAGCTACTCTCGCTCGAGGACGCCTGGGAATGATAGTTTTTTGGACGTATACGCCTCTATTCCAAGCTGGATGGATAAAAGACTGGATTGACGAGCACATAAATGATGACCTAGCCAATTATATTGAGGCAGAAATGGAGGACAACTGTCGTATACACGGATTGCGCGGCTTCTTTGACCATAAAGCTATAGCAAGAATGGCTGATTCATTTCCGGAAGATGAAAAGGAGGCTCGTGTTTTTGGTAAATTCGGCCATCTTCTAGGTAGAGTACACAAGAGATTTAGTCGAAAAATACACGTTATAAAACCATTTCCTCTAAATGAAAGAGAGTGGACAACCTATAAAGCTCTCGATCCGCATCCTCGGGTACAAGATCACGTCCTGTATATGTCTGTAAATTCAAAAGGCACTAAAATTATTTCAGCAGAATTACTAAGCGATGGTCTAGTAAAAACCCTATATTCTCGAATGGTAGAACTTGAGACAAAAATGCATTTTAGAATTGAAGATAGGATAATAGATCCATCTGCCTTTAATGATAACCAACATACCAAAGAAAAGAGCGTAGGTACTCAATTGGCAGACCTAGGAGAGAAATGGATAAGTGGAAGTAAGAACCTAATGGCCGGGATTAAGCGCTTAGAGGATGCTTTTGATTATGAAATGAGGGGAGGGAAATTTATAAAAGAGCCTGAAATATATATATTTGATTCCTGCCCGGTAACTATTAAGCAGCTAGAAGAATATGTATGGGCTGAATACAAAGGGGCCTCGGCTGATGATCGTGAAAAGTCTGGCCGGCCAAAGGACAAAAACGACCATATGCCTGAAAATATGCACCGTTTAATTCTGCACGAGCCTAAATTTATTCCTTATCAATTTAGAAGAGGAGCTCCCACTCAAGCAAGAAGCTCTGGATCAAGCGAGATTGCAGACAATGATTTTGATCCATACGATCACTAGAGTTTATCAACAAAAAACATTATCACTAAAATATAAAAAGAGTATACTAATATTAATACATAATCCGCCATTGAAAGATGGGGGATTTTTATTTTATTAATTAACTTTTTAAAATATGAAAGCTATAAGTCCAAGCATAAAAACAACCTCTAAGATAAATAAAAAAACTGGAGAAATAATTAATCCAACAAAGAAGGATATTATAAATTATAATAGTAAATACGATACTATTAGATTTCATAATTCTGCGGAAACAAATTCTGCTGGTAAGTACCATCCTAAAGCTCCCACTCCATTTGAATTAGTTGGTGGAGGACTGAAGAGTATTGGCAAAGCAGTAAAAAAAGTAGCACAAAAAGCCGCTACTCCTTTAGTAAAAGAATTCAAAATACAGGAAAAAAAGGACAACGAATATCGAAGAAAGATGGCCAATCCGGACATCTACAATTAAGTTTTTATTATCAAGTTAAAGTAAAAAAATATTATGGTTAAAGGAATCACACAATTAGATAGAAATAATGCTTGGCATATAAAGCACCTTAAAAAGTTAAAGAAGCAGAAAATATCTCACAAGTATCGTTTGTTTAATTATTCCCACGGTATCACTCAAACAATGAGGAATAAAAAGCGAATGATGGAAATAATGGATAAGCAGCGCGAGCGAGATATTAAGTCCGGCAAGCTAAAAATAAAACCCTCATTCTTTAATAGATTATTTAATTTTAGAAGGCAAACGTATGCATAAACTTAAAAAAATACAAATAGGAAAAATGGATAAAGATACAGAGAAAATGGTTAATGGTCCTAGCCATTATCCTCCTTCTTTTTATGTTGGAGATAAACAAATACCAGAAATAAGAAAATGGAAAGTTGGTCAAAAATATA
>Ga0172381_10002810_pt1 | contig 18816 bp, 18 predicted proteins | sample Leawel6488metaG_FD_119754 | JGI IMG/M metagenome (GOLD analysis project Ga0172381, IMG submission 119754) | Leachate microbial communities from a municipal landfill in Southern Ontario, Canada - Leachate well 64-88 metaG | ecosystem: Engineered > Solid waste > Landfill > Unclassified | place...
GGGACAGGATCTGTACGATGTCACTGCCCGTGTATTGACCGGCCTTCGGGATGTTTATCAGGCAGCGAAACCCGACGTGGTGTTTGTCCACGGTGACACCACCACCTCCATGGCCGCTGCTTTGGCCGCTTTTTATCAACAAATTCCCGTTGCACATATCGAGGCTGGACTCAGAACCCACAATATTTATAGTCCTTGGCCGGAGGAGATGAACCGTCAGATCACCAGCCGTATCTCCACCCACAACCTTGCACCTACTCCCTTAAGTAAAGAGAACCTGTTGAAAGAGGGTGTGAAAGAGGAGTCCATCATCGTCACTGGTAACACCGTAATTGATGCCCTTTATCTGGTGGTGGATAAGATTAAAAATGATGCCTCTTTGGCTGGTAAATTAAAAGAACAACTCAAGACCGCAGGTTATGATATAACCCGTCTGGAAAAAGGAAAGAAGCTGGTGTTAATAACCGGACATCGCCGGGAGAACTTCGGTGACGGGTTTGTGAATATGTGCAACGCAATAAAAACCCTCACCCAGAAATATCCTGATGTCGATTTTATCTATCCAATGCACCTGAACCCCAATGTACGCAAACCCATTCTTGAAATATTCGGAGAAGAAGCCGTTTCAGGAACAAACGGAGGTGTTAGAAATATCTTTTTTATAGAGCCATTGGAATACCTTCCTTTTGTTTTCCTGATGGAACAAAGTACTCTTGTCCTTACCGATAGCGGCGGTATCCAGGAAGAAGCACCCGGTCTGGGTAAACCGGTACTGGTGATGCGTGATACCACCGAACGCCCCGAAGCGGTTGAAGCAGGTACTGTGAAGTTGGTTGGTACCAACTATGACCTGATTGTAAAAGAAGTCTCTCTTTTATTGGATGATAAATCGTATTATAGTACAATGGCCCATGCAAATAATCCTTATGGAGATGGATTGGCGTGTGAAAGGATAATTGAATTTATAAAATAATGGATATTCTTAAACTCATTGGACGTGACAAAGAACTCTTTATTGAGGATGTCCGAGAACATGAAAAAGAGCTTTCAGATGTCGTAAGCTCATCTCGTTTTCTTGTTATCGGAGGAGCCGGGTCGATTGGGCAGGCGGTAACGAAAGAGATTTTCAAACGCAAACCAAAAAAACTCCATGTCGTGGACATAAGTGAAAACAACATGGTAGAGCTGGTGCGAGATATTCGCAGTTCGTTTGGGTATATCGATGGCGAATTTCAAACATTCGCGTTGGATATCGGCTCTGCTGAGTACGATGCTTTTTGGAACAACGATGGGGGGTATGATTACGTACTCAACCTCTCTGCACTGAAGCACGTCCGCAGTGAAAAAGATCCTTTCACCATGATGCGGATGATCGATGTGAATATCTTCAATACAGAGAAAACAATCCGTCAGTCCATCGAAAAGGGTGTCAAAAAATATTTTTGTGTTTCCACCGACAAGGCAGCCAATCCTGCCAACATGATGGGCGCTTCCAAGCGGATCATGGAAATGTTCCTGATGAAGTACAGTGAACAAATAACCATCTCCACCGCACGTTTTGCCAACGTGGCTTTTTCCGATGGCTCCCTGCTGCACGGCTTCAACCAGAGGATACAGAAGCGTCAGCCTATTGTGGCACCCAACGATGTGAAGAGATATTTCGTGATCCCCAAGGAATCGGGTGAACTTTGTCTGATGTCCACCATCTTTGGAGAAAACAGGGATATTTTCTTTCCCAAATTAAGTGAGAGTCTTCATTTGATTACCTTCTCAGATATTGCCGAAAGATACCTCAAACATATTGGTTACGAACCCTACTTGTGTGAGAGTGAAGAAGAAGCAAGAGATTTGGTTCACACACTACCCAAGAAAGGAGAATGGCCCTGTCTTTTCACACAAAGCGACACGACCGGAGAAAAAGACTTTGAGGAATTCTTCACCGAGAATGAAATCATTGATCTGGACAGGTTCCAAAATCTAGGTATTGTAAAGAATGAAGCTTTGTATGACCAGAAGCTGATACAGCATTTCTCGGATACAATAGCATCGTTTAGACAAGATAGAAGCTGGACCAAGGAACAGTTGGTAAAGTTGTTTTTTGAAATGATTCCCAATTTCGATTATATCGAAAAGGGAAAATATCTGGATGCAAAAATGTAATTGGGATTTAGGAAATGTATCACGACGTAGTCAGTTTTGTTCATGAGTTATATGGAAGCGAAGGAATGGTTCCGCTTCATGTTCCCACTTTCAGGGGAAATGAGAAAAAATATTTGAACGAGTGTATAGATACTACATTCGTATCCAGCGTGGGTAAGTTTGTGGACCTGTTTGAGGAGATGATGGTGGAATACACCGGCACACAAAAAGCGGTTGTATGTGTAAATGGGACCAATGCACTCCATATGGCCATGCTTTTAGTGGGTGTGGAAAGAGAAGACGAAGTCATTACCCAGGCTTTGACCTTTATTGCCACGTGTAACGCAATTAGTTACATTGGTGCACACCCCGTATTTATTGATGTGGACAAAGACACCATGGGTTTATCGGCCGATGCGATGGAAGCCTGGTTAAAGGAAAATGCGGAAATTAAAGGGGAAAGCTGTTACAACAAAAGAAACGGCAGAAGAATCAAAGCCTGTGTGCCGATGCACACTTTCGGGCATCCGGTTCATCTTGATAAACTGGTAGACGTATGCAACCGATATCATTTGGAATTGATTGAAGATGCTGCTGAAAGTCTTGGAAGCTTTTACAAAGGAAAACATACCGGTACTTTCGGAAAGATTGGAGCAATCAGTTTTAACGGGAACAAAACAATAACCACCGGAGGAGGGGGAATGTTACTGTTTCAAGATGAAAAACTTGGAAAAGTTGCCAAACATCTGACTTCACAGGCCAAAATACCCCATCGTTGGGCGTTTGTCCATGATCATATAGGTTACAATTACCGTATGCCCAATATCAACGCGGCATTGGGGTGTGCCCAGCTGGAAGAGATCGATCATATATTAGCCAACAAGCGTGAAACGGCAGAGAAATACAAACAGTTCTTCTCTTATAAAGATAATATCCACTTTTTCACTGAACCTGAAGGATCAAAATCCAATTACTGGTTGAATGCAATCCTTTTGAACAATAAAGAAGAGCAACTTAAATTTCTGGAGTATACCAACGATCATGGAGTCATGACCAGACCTGTATGGGAACTGATGAACAGACTTCCTATGTTTAAGGATTGCGAAACGGACGGATTGCAGAACACTGTATGGTTTGCTGACAGGGTTGTGAATATACCAAGTAGTGTGCGGTAAAATGGATAGTAAAAACTCATACTTGTTGGTTGAGGCGGTCACTGTAAATCGGTGATAGATGTTGCAGAGAGCGCAGGTTTCCAGAATCAGGGTATTTTGGATATCCCTCTGAAAGTAGGAAAAAAGGTTTTGGGTTATTCGATTGTCGGGACCGACGATCAGATACCGGATTATGTGAACGACGCTGTATTTATAGTGACCATCGGTCATATCAAGGATGCATCCCTGCGTATTAAATTACACCAGAAAATCATTGATGCAGGCGGAACCCTCGCTACCATAATTGCTTCCACTTCACATGTTTCAAAACATGCCCTTATTGAAGAAGGATCTGTGATTATGCATCGGGCTGTGGTAAATGCCGATGCAAGCATTGGACGGGGATGTATAATCAATACATTTGCCAATATTGAACATGATGCCAATATTGGTGATTACTGTCATATCTCTACCGGTGCCATGGTAAACGGTAACTGCAAAGTAGGAAACGAAACTTTTCTTGGCAGCCAGTCGGTTATGGTCAACGGTATTGAGATAACAGCCGGGTGTGTTATCGGTGCAGGTTCACTGATTCGTAGGAATATCACGCAAAAAGGCATCTATTCAGGGAATCCGACGACACTCAAAATTATATTGCCGTAATCAGATGAAAGCAAAACATGTGATGATCATTGCCGAGGCAGGTTAAATCACAATTGAAGCAAGGATAATGCTTTCAGACTTATTGATGCTGCAAACGATGCAGGAGTTGTTTTTTTCAGACGTACAAAGCAAACAAACTGATTTCAGGTTCAGCTAGGAAAGACGATTATTAGATTCAAAATACAAAGAATTTCGCTCAAATCGTGTACAAGGTTAAATCCTTGTAATAAATTATATATTAACTAATTATTAACGTTTATTCCGTTCTTAACGGGACAGTAGTGGCCTATGATATGAAAGAAAAAATAATTCTTATTGGAGCAGGCCAGCATTGTAATGTGGTAATTTACAACGCTATTCAACAAGATAAATTTACTATCTCCTGCATCCTTGATCCCGACAAAAACAAGTGGGGTAAAAAATCCAATTTTGGAGACATTTATATTGAAAAGGGTTATAGAGACTATGATGTGGAATTTCTTGAAAGCATAAAAGAGAAATATAAAACAAATAAGTTTTTTATTTCTCTTGGTTCTATGAAACTGAGAAAAAAATTGTACGACTTTTTTGTTAAATATGGCTTCGAGCCAGTTAACATTATCCACCCCAATGCAATTGTATCAAATTCAGCTATTTTAGGTAAAGGAATTCTCATAGAAGCTGGTTGCCTTGTTACACCATCGCCAAAAATCGGTGACAATGTCGTAATTAATACTGGCAGCCAAGTAAATCATGATAATATAATTGAAGATCATGTCTATATTGCTTCTGGTGTAATTCTTTCTGGAGGAGTACATATAAAAGAAAATACACTGATAGATGATGGTGTAATTATTACATTAGGAAGAACTGTTGGTAAAAACTGTATTATTGGTGCAGGATCGGTTGTAACTAAAGATATTGAAGACAATAGTATTGCATACGGGTCTCCATGTAGAATAATTAGAAAAAACAATTAGCAGTATGTATAAAATAAATGTAATAACTACCAGTAGAGCAGATTATGGACTGATAAGATGGTGTATTGATATCATAAATAATGATCCTGATCTTGAATTACAGCTTGTCGTTACTGGTAGTCATTTATCTAATGAATATGGATATACATATAAAGATATAGTTACAGATGGATATGATATTACACAAAAAGTTGACTTCTTGTTGTCATCAGATTCCAGAGCTAGCATTGTTAAATCTATTGGATTATGTTCAATTTCATTTTCATATATTTTTGAGAATCTTAAACCCGATATTGTTTTAATTCTTGGTGATAGATATGAATTAATTCCTATATCAATTGCATGTCAAATTTTTAATATCCCAATTGCTCATATTTCTGGTGGAGACACTACTGAAGGAGCAATTGATGATAATATTAGAGATGCGGTATCAGTATTATCAACTCTTCATTTCCCGGGCACCGAAGAATCTGGAAACAGATTAAAGCATTTACTAAAAAATAATAATAACATTTATGTTGTCGGGGAGACGGGAATTGATAACTATAAGTATTTAAGCTTGAAATCTAGAAAAGAACTTTCGAGAAAATATAATCTTGACATTTCAAAAGAATGGGTAATTGCCACCTATCATCCAGAGACAAAAATTCCAATAGAAAAAAATTTAGAAAGGGTAGAAAATATATTCAATATTTTGAATACACATCCTGATTTTGAAGTTATAATAACTTTTTCTAATGCTGATTATGGTGGTAATCAAATTAATTCTTTATGGCAAAGAATTACAAAAAAATCACAACAATTTCAGATTATTCCATCATTGGGGCAATTGGACTATTTAAGTGTACTAAAAGAAGTTAAATTTGTTATTGGAAATTCATCAAGCGGAATAGTTGAAACACCATTTCTTGGTGTGCCATGCATAAATATTGGTAACAGACAAAAGGGTAGACATTTATGTAAAAACATATTATCTTCTGATGGTAGTATATTATCATTATGTGAATGTATTGACATAATTAATAAAAATAACTCTTTTGTTAAAGATGACTATTATGGAGATGGTACCTCTTCAATGAAAATAGTTAACATTATCAAAAATTACCTTTATGGAAAGATTGAATAAAACTTTTATTATTGCTGAAGCCGGTGTAAACCACAATGGAAGACTTGATTTGGCATTAAAACTCTGTGATGCCGCCAAGGAAGCAGGGGCGGATGCTGTGAAGTTCCAGACATGGAAGACTGAGAATATCGTGACTGTTAAGGTACGTCAGGCAGCCTACCAGACAGAGAATACCGGTAAAGAAGAAAGCCAGTATAATATGCTGAAGGGTATGGAGTTGAGTTATGAACACTTCCGTATCATTCAAGATTATTGCAAAAAGGTAAGAATAGATTTCCTTTCTACTCCCGATGAGGAAGAAAGTTTGGAATTCCTTGTTTCATTGGGAGTGCCCTTTATCAAGGTGGGCTCCGGGGAAGTAACCAACATTCCATATCTTCGCAAGATTGGCGGTTGCAAGAAGCCTGTTATTCTTAGCACAGGTATGTCTGACATTGCACAGGTGGCTTTGGCTTACGATACACTCTTGAAAGCCGGTGCTGACGGCGTTTCACTCTTGCATTGCACCACCAATTATCCATGCCCGATGGACGAGGTCAATCTTAGAGCAATGATTACGCTGCGCGATGCTTTCAAGTGCCAAGTAGGTTATAGCGACCATACAATGGGGACAGAAGTTCCTGTGGCTGCTGTTGCAATGGGAGCTGAGATTATTGAAAAACACTTCACACTTGATACGAACATGGAAGGCCCTGACCATAAGGCCAGTCTTGAGCCTGCTGAGTTGAAGCTAATGGTGCAAAGGATAAGGAACATTGAAGCAGCTCTTGGAGATGGCATCAAGCGCCCTAATAAGAGTGAGGCAGAAAACGGCAAGGTGGTACAGAAATCTATCCTTGCAAAGCGTCCTATTAAGAAGGGAGAGATATTGACTGAGGATATTCTTACTGTTAAGAGAGCAGGAGAGGGGATTAGTGCTTCTCTTTGGGACTGCGTTATTGGAGCTCCTGCAATCAAAGATTTCGAGATAGACGAACCGATAAAACTGTTTTAATAATGGATATACTGCTTACAATCTGTGCTCGAGGAGGTTCAAAGGGAATCCCTGGCAAGAATATCAAGATGATGAATGGAAAACCTCTTATTTGGTACACTATTCAGACGGCGAGAATGTTTCAGAAACGAGTGCCTAATGTTGATATTGTTCTTTCTACCGATTCCGATGAGATTCGTAGAGTAGCCAAAGAATGTGGCTTAGATTCAGATTACAAGCGCCCTGACTATCTGGCAAACGATACTTGCGGTAAAATAGATGCTATTAAAGATGTTCTACTGCATTATGAACAACAGTACGGAAAGCGCTATGATTATCTCCTGGATATGGATGTTACATCACCTCTTAGAACTGTGGATGACTTATTAGCCGCATTCAAAATTATTGAAGAAGAGAAGGCTGCAATCAATCTTTATTCTGTCAGTCCAGCTGGGAGGAATCCATACTTTAACATGGTGGAGAAGAAGGCTAATGGTTTCTACAATTTGGTAAAAGATGATGTTTTGTCCTTATCAAGACAGGCAGCTCCTGTAGTGTACGAGCAAAATGCTTCTTTCTATTACTATCGAAGAGAGTTCTTCGATTTAGGCTATAAGAGTTCCGATACAGAACGTTCTACCATTTATCTTGTGCCTCATACCTGTTTTGACCTGGACAATCCTTTTGATTTTGAGTTCATGTCATTCCTGATGGAGAACAACAAGTTGGGATTTGAGTTATGAAAATCGTATTCATAGGAATTGGTTCTATTGCTAAGAAACACATCAAGGCGATAAGGAAGATTGAACCACAGACAGTGATCTTTGCACTGAGGTCCTCGAAAGATGCTTTGCCCTACGAGGCGGTGAAGGATTTCTATGAGTATGATGATATCAAGGAGATTGTTCCAGACTTCATTATCATTTCCAATCCAACCTCTAAGCATTTCGAGACCATCCAAAAACTTCTGCCCTATAGAATTCCTCTTTTCATTGAGAAACCAGTTTTCGCCGAGTTAGGACATGATGAGGTTATCAAAGAGATTGAAGACAAACAGATTCTGACCTATGTGGCCTGTGATATGCGTTTCATGGATTGCCTAAAATGGCTGCACCAGTATATGGCAGAACATAAGGAAGAAGTGCGCATTAACGAGATAAATGTCTATTGTGGCTCCTATCTGCCCGAATGGAGACCAGGAAAAGATTTCCGTAAATGCTATAGTTCTATCCCGGAATTGGGTGGCGGTGTTCATATAGACCTCATCCATGATGTGGATTATGTTTATTGGATATTTGGCAAGCCGAAAGAAAATCATGCTGTTTTCAGAAATGTGTCGTCGCTGGAGATTAGAGCCTACGATTATGCTAACTTCAATCTCATTTATCCAAGCTTTTGCGCTAACGTGGTACTGAACTACTACCGCCGTGATTCCAAGAGATTTATGGAGATTCTCTTTGATAATTGCACATGGACGGTTGACATGATGAAGAATGAGATAACCAGCAGTACAGGAGAAGTTATCTATCGCTCGGAGCAGACTGGCGGAGATGAGTATGAGGCTCAGATGTGTTACTTTATGCAGTTAGTTAAGAAAGGAGCAACTGCTTCTATGAATTCTGCTGCTGAAGCTTATGATGTTCTGAGCATTTGTTTAGACAAGTAAATACGATTCAAAATGAAGATAATTGTTATTGGTTTAGGCTCTATGGGCAAACGCAGAATTCGCTTGCTCTCAGAGCACAAGGATATGACACTTTTTGGCATTGATAATAACCAAGAGCGTTGCCAAGAAGTAAAAGATAAGTTTGGAATCAAGTGCTACAATAGCATTTCTGAAGTTATCGCTGTAGAACGCCCTGAGGCAGCTGTTATCAGTACTTCGCCGCTTTCACATGCAGCAATTATCAAGGAGTGCCTTTTGAACAATTTGCATGTCTTTACGGAAATCAATCTTGTGCCGGACGGCTATGAAGAGAATATGAAGCTGGCTAAGGAAAAAGGATTAGCCCTCTTCCTGTCATCCACTTCCCTCTATCAGTCAGATACATTGAAGATTATCGAGAGAGTAAAGGCAGCTAACGTTGGTAAACTGAACTATATGTATCATGTTGGACAGTATCTGCCCGACTGGCATCCCTGGGAGAGTTATAAGAACTATTTTATTCGGAATCCCCGCACAAATGGTTGTAGGGAGATTTTGACGATTGATTTGCCCTGGATTGTCACCGCATTTGGAGATATCAAGTCAGTTCAAGTTCTTAAAAGTAAGAACACAGAATTGAATATTGACTACAACGACAACTATCTCATTATGATGGAACATGAGTCAGGCGCGAAGGGAGTGTTTGCTGCTGATGTGGTGGCAAGAAAAGCTATTCGACATTTTGAAGTTTATGGCGAGGACTTGCATATGACATGGGATGGTACGCCTGATACTCTATTGGGTTACGATATCCTGAAGAAAAAGGATATTCAGTTGCTAGGTGATATGAAAACAGAGCATATTGAAGGCTATTCTAATCTTATTGATGAGAATCCCTATCGTGACGAACTCCAAGCTTTTCTCGATGCCGTGATAGATGGAAAGACACCCATGTGGGACTTTGAAAAAGATTATTCATTGTTGAAGGTAATTGACACAATTGAATCGTAGCAGCAAATTTTATAATATGGACAATTCGCACCTTATAAATAAGAATAGGACGCTTTTAGATGCCTTAAAACAGATTAATACACTGTATCCAGGCCCGCTTGTACTGTTTGTTATTGATGATGAAAACAGGATGGTAGGTACATTGACAGATGGCGATTCCCGAAGAGCGCTCATAGCCGGTGCCTCTGTTAATGACAAGGTCGCATATGCCATGCACAAGAACTTCAATTGCTTGCATAAGGGTGTTGATGATGATGTGGCACATATACGTCTACAGAAGGACTTGAAAATGAAACTGGTTCCCGTTTTGGATAATGGAGACCATATTATTGAAATTATCAATCTCGAAAAGTACCGTACTAAACTTCCTGTTGATGCCGTTCTAATGGCAGGCGGAAAGGGGGAGCGGTTGCGTCCTTTGACTGACAAGACCCCAAAGCCTCTTCTTGAGATGGAGGGGAAACCAATAATTGATTATATAGTTGAGCATATTATATCCTTCGGAGTACAAAATATCTCTGTCACGGTAAATTATCTCAAAGAACAAATTATTCAACACTTTGCGGAACCAAAGAAAGGCCTACAAGTGAAGTGTTTTAGTGAACCAAAGTTTTTAGGTACCATTGGAAGCATCTGTTTTGTGGATAATTTCGAAAACGACACTTTACTCCTTATGAATGCAGATGCAATTACTGACCTCAATCTAGAGGATTTCTATCTACAATTTAAGGAACACAATGCAGATATGAGTATCGCAGCAGTTCCATACACGATTTCAGTTCCTTATGGAATTCTTGATATAGATGGTCGAAACGTGAAAGGTGTTCTTGAAAAACCAACATATAATTATTACGCTAATACTGGTATATATCTCATCAAACGAGAACTCATTAAGTTCATACCTGTGGGCGATTTTTTCAATGCTACAGACTTTATGGAGTCACTTATGTCAAAAGGGTATAAGGTGGTACGTTTCCTGCATAATGGCACTTGGATTGATATTGGGAACCCACAGGAGTACAAAAGGGCGATTGAATTAGTCAAACATATGAGATAGAGTATAAAAAGATGACCATTTCTTTCAATACCAAAGGCTACGATGTCTTCATCGATTTCATAAAGGCATACGCTATTATGTGTGTCTTGTTTGGTCATACGTTCCTTTGGCTGGATAAAGTTGGTTATGGTGTATGGGCGGGCATGCAAGTCCCACTTTTTATTCTGGTTCAAGCATTTCATTGGTACAAGAAGGACAAACCTGTAATAAATTTCGTAAAGATTCTCAAAAGAGTAATTTTCCCTTTTTTCGTGATTGAGTTTTTGACAGTCGGTATTGCGCTGCTATTTGGATTGAATAACGCAAATGAGTTAAAAACACTCGCATTAAGCGGGGGGGGGTATGGGCCTGGCTCATATTACCCGTGGATATATTTGCAAGTAGCAATCTTGCTCCCTCTATTTTCGCCCCTGCTTTGTAGGTTCAGTAAATGGGTTTCACTGATTATCTTTATTATTATTTGCCAACTCTTTGAATTTCTTTTTTCTATTATTGATTTACCGGAAAATATTTATCGCTTGTTGGCCGTTCGTTATATTTTTCTCGTACCATTGGGCTGGCTATGGGCCAAAGAGGGTATAGTTATTAATTGGAAAACAATCCTCCTCTCGATATTGAGTCTTTTTGCCATACTCTATTTTGAATACCTCTCTGTTCATGATGAACCGTGGTTCTTTACTACCAAATGGCAGTTCCATAGATGGCCGTGTTATTTTTTCTTGGCATATGGGTTCACTGGAATACTTAACATTGTTTGGAAACGCTTAGTGAATTACGAATTAATTATTAAGTATATTAAGGTATTGGCGTCCTCAAGCTATGAAATATTCCTCGTTCAAATGTCTGTAATCTATCTAATTAATTATACATCTATCCCTTTTGTTAGAGACAAAGTTTTTAAATATATCATCTGGTTGATACTGGTTTGGATGATTTCAATTTTCGGTGGGATTCTATTAAATAGGATTCTTAATAGGAAAAGTATCATTATGTCCAAGAATGATTGACATGAATTTACTTCTAGGACTAAAAAGCAATTCCCTTTTAAAAACAGGTGCAAATTATAGTATAACTGCAACTACTGCCAGTGTTGTAAGCATGGTTGTTTCCGTACTAAATATGCGATGGCTAGGTCCAGCAGAACTTGGCATATGGCAATCTCTATGCGTAGTTTCAGCTTATGTACCATTCTTGCAATTAGGTGTTCAAAGTGGTTTGAATTTAGATTTGCCGATTCTTTTTGGGAAGAAAGATGAGCAAAAGGCGATGGATTATATAGCTAATGCATACTTTATCAATATCATCGTTACGTCAATTATTCTCATTGTAGGTATAATTGCAACCGTGGTTGTTTTGCTTAAGGGTCTAGAATTAAAATATGTTTTCGGTATTCTTGCATTAACAGCTGTAAATGTTGGCAGCTCAATTTCTTATCATTTTATAGCCCGTTATCGTTCTACGATGTCTTTTGATCGGTTGACAGGGATTATTAGAATTCAGCTATGTGTTAGAATATTGTGCGTATTTTTTATTTACCTGTGGGGATTTTGGGGACTTTTAATTTATAATGCAGTGCCTGTTTTAGTCTATGCTTGTCTTATGTATAAGAAAAGTCCTTTCACTGATACACGGCCAAAGTTTGAAAGGGGAGATGCATTTTATCTTGTTAAAAGGGGCACTGTTCAGATGCTATACGTTCAGACATCTATTGCAATTAAGACTTTTCAGCAGATATTCTTGCTGAAATTTGGCGGAACCACTTTTGTAGGGTTGTTCTCTCCAGCTTTAGCAATTGGAAGCGTTATTAATCTACTTCCTGGTCAGCTTGCCCAATTTCTTGTCCCACAGATGGGATATAAATATGGAAAATCGGGTCAGGCAAGGGATTTATGGCCTTATATAAAGAAACTTCTAATTGTTCTCCCATTGGCCATTTTACCATTGTCAATTATTATAGCATTAGGTTTGCCGTGGTTGATTAATACGTTCTTCCCGAAATATGTGGAATCAATAATTGCGATGCAAATAATGGCTTTTGGATTTATCTTTAGCAGCTCGTCAATGACCACGAATTTTTTATATACAATTAAGGCCTATAAATATGCAACGTTTATTATTATTGCTGAATTTTTGACCTATTTGCTTTTTCCGACAATATTATATAAGATAATTGGGCTTTCTTTATTAGTCTCAATTGCCGTTGGGGTTTCTTCCGCATATTTAATTGTCTATATGACAACTTTTGTCGTAATGAGGGTAGCTTTGTTCAATCCAAAATATAATATGCAGAATGAAGATGGGCAAAAAAACTAATATATACCTATGCGTTACAGAGTACCATGTGTTGCTTTCAATTTTATTGTCAATTGAGCGTTTTTTTTCTGATGAGTTTGAAAATAAAATAATACTATGTAACGAAGGAAGGTTTAATGATAAAAATAGATATAATTTCTCTAGCATTAACAATGTTCAGTATGTTGTTTATCCTAAAGAGTATTTTAGATCTAGTGATTTTATCAAAGAGATAATATCGAAAAGCACGGGAACACTATTCGTATTTAATTTGAATAATCCTCATTTCATTTATCTCTTTTATAAGCTAAAACAAACAAATCAGGCAAACATCGCATTTGTACAGGAAGGTTTGGCCTCATATAATTTTAATTATTATACGCTGCGCGAGAGATTAGGAAGAATTAAAATAGATATATCTATTCTTCGAGAATCGGGAATTAAGGATTTATGTTTTTATCGCTATTGTTTCGGTTATAGAGGCCTTGGAGGTAAAGTATTTGACTATTATGATAAGGCGGTAGGGTCTTCATTAGTGGATAGTTTTTGGTTGACATTCCCTGATGATGCAAAATATGGTAGGGATAAAGCCATTAGACTTCCGGTTTTTACGAATAGAAGTATAAGTGCAGCTAACAACTTTTTCAAATATCAGCAATCATTATCGTTAAAGGAAAATGACATTGTTTTTATTGACCAACGAATAATTGGTAGTTTTGAGTTTGTCTCAGAATTGTCCACTTCTTTCCCCAATACTAGAATATACATTAAATTACATCCTAGTACGAAGCAAGAAAGCATATATGAATATAAGAAGAATCCAAATGTTTGTATGCTGTCATCTTTGCAAGGTATTCCGGTCGAACTTTTCTTACAGAACTTGAGACATGCGATTGTTGTTTCTCCATTTTCGTCTGCATTATTAATTAATAATCCGTCCTGCCATTATTATTATACATATAAATGGCATTTACGACTCGGTTATAATATAGAGAATGATAATTTATTTACTCCTGGAAGACATATTAGGATAATTGACTCCATTGGAGAGATAGAAACTTTTTGAAAAGCTACTTGCCTACATGATACTATTATCAATAATTCCAAGTGCGCCTTCTTCTGGGGCTTATTTTCTTGCAGGATTATTATCTTTATTGATGATTTTGAGCGTATGGAGGGTAAGAAGATACCCGCACAAATTATCCAACGAGGGGATTGTTTTTGCTCTATTCCTTTGTTTGTTGAATTACCTGTTTCCAATGTACGGGCTAGATTTTTATAATTATAAAGAATGGGTGGAAACTGCGGGATATACAGATATTAGTTCTATTCCACAATATTATCTTCATTATGAGAAGCCGTATTATTATATAATTAATATTGTACATAATAACTATTTTCTTTTCAGATTGGTGGTTTGGGGAGGATCTTTATTTCTCTATTGGCAAACAGCCAAGAGATTGAAGATAGACAAAAGCACATTTGCTTTCTATTTGTGTATTTGTATTGTGCAGTTAACGGCTGTCAGTCGTGTGTGTTTGGCATTTGCTCTGGCTTTCTATGGCTTCTCTTTTTTAGCGCAGCCAATAACCAGGAAAGGGAGTAACCTATTTTCTTTCATTCTAGGTTCTTCGATCATTTTATTCTCACTTCTTTTTCATAGGTCTGCTATTTTTTTGTTGGCGATTCTCCCATTATCATTATTCAATTTTAATAAAAAGACAATTTGGTTATTTGCATTAGCTATTCCGACGCTTGTCGTTATGGCCTATACTCATTTGTTTGACTTTATTTTTAATTTTGAACAGACAGATACCTCTTTGTTTGATTCAGAAACCGCTATGTACTATTTGGGTTCTGATATAAAAAGAGTAATAGGTTGGGGACAACGGATAGAATTTTCAATGAAATATGGCAGCCATATAGCAATGGTAATCCTGATTGTTAAGAGTATCTTAAATAACTCATATAAGGTTTGGCCTAAACATGTACAAAAATTTGCTAATGCAACACTTTATATTACTGTGTTAGCATCAGCTCTTCTACTCGCACCTGGCGCAACAACATATAAGACTTTCGAGCGACTAATAGTTTTTTCCTATGTCCCCCAGAGTTTTCTGTTGGCTTATTTGCTAAAAACAGATTGTGACAAAAAATGGACTAATATAGTCACTTTGCTGCTAGCGGGCTATGTGGTGTATGGAATTTTTTATTATAATTTTTATTTCGCTTTCACCGTTTTTTGATTAATCCTTTTTTTAGATAGTTTATTATATGAAAGTAGCGGTTTCTGGAAGCGATGGCTTCATTGGAAGAAATGTTTGTGAACAGTTGTTGATTGACGGACATGTAATTGTGCCATTGGATATCACAAATGGCATTGATTTATGTGATAGTAAAGTGATAGATTTGGTGCCTGAAATAGATTGTTTCATTCATTTGGCAAATCTGGTGTATGTACCCGATTCATATATCAATCCAGCAAAATTCTATCGTGTCAATTATCTGACAACGCTTAATGCGCTTGAAGTCTGTCGCAAATGGAATGCTCGATTAGTATATATTAGTTCCTATGTATATGGAGTACCTCAGTATCTTCCTGTCGATGAAGCTCATCCGGTATTTCCATTTAACCCCTATGCCCAGACAAAAGTAATCTGTGAAAAACTTTGCATGGGCTATCATAGAGACTTTGGCGTGAAGGTCTCCATTATGCGCCCTTTTAATATTTACGGTGTTGGACAAAAGGGTAAGCTTCTCATCCCTGAAATAATGGGTCAGTTGAAGGAAGGTAAGACTTTTGTACAGTTAAAAGCCGCTACACCTCGTCGCGATTACATCAGTGTGGTAGATGTTGCCAGAGCTATTGTGGTTTGCTCAAAAATCATCGTCCCCTTTGGAACATATAATGTTTGTTCCGGTGAGAGTGTTTCTGTACGTGAAATTACAGAAATCATTAACCGTCATCTTAATAAGAAAGTAGAGTTTGGATTTGCAGCTTCTGACCGGCCTAACGAGGTAGATGAAACCAGAGGCTCATGCGAGATACTCAAAGGTCTTGGCTGGCAGCCATCTGTTTCATTTGAACAAGGAATAATTGACATCTTAAACTCAGAGAACCTATAGCATTATTGACATGCAATTAGAGAGGATTCAAAAAAGAATAATCAATCCATCGTGTTCCATAATAGATGCGATGAAGAAAATGGATGAGATAAAGATAAAAATCTTGTTCGTTTTCTCTGATGGCAACTTTGAAGGAATACTCACTTTGGGCGATATACAACGTGCAATTATCAAAGGTTATCAGTTGTCAGACAGCGTAAATATAATCCTTGATAGGGATAAGATTTATGCTGATGTATCTGAACCTATTGAAGCAATAAAGACTAAGATGGAAGCAATCCGAGCCGAGTGTATGCCGGTGCTTGAAGGAAAGGAGTTGGTAAATGTTTACACATGGGAAGAATTATTTGGCCAGAACCAAGAATTAAATAAGCCATTAATTCACTTACCTGTAGTAATCATGGCTGGAGGTAAAGGGACACGTTTAAAACCAATCACCAACGTGATACCCAAACCGCTTTTACCTGTAGGTGACAAAACAATTATTGAGGTAATCATGGATCAGTTCGAAAGTATTGGTTGCAGCAAGTTCTATATGAGCGTGAACCACAAGGCAGACATGATGAAGTGCTATCTCAGCCAAATAGAGCATCATTATGATATTGAGTTCTTTATGGAGGACAAGCCGCTCGGAACCATTGGCAGTGTAAGTATATTAAAAGGGAAAATAAACACCCCATTCTTTGTTAGCAACTGTGATAGCATCAACGAACAAGATTACCGTGATGTGTACGATTATCATATCAACAATCATAACGACATGACTATCGTGACTATGGTGCAGAGTTTCAAGATACCTTATGGAGTAATTGAAACGGGAGAAGATGGATTGATGACCGCTTTGAGAGAAAAGCCGGAGCAGACTTATCAGGTTAATACTGGAGTGTATATTCTTAACCCAGAGCTGATAAATGAAATACCCGAGGGTGAATTCTTCCATATAACGCATTTAATGGAAAAGATACAGCAACGAGGTGGCCGTGTTGCTTGCTTCCCTGTGAGCGAGCACTCATGGAGAGACATGGGTGAGTGGAACGAGTACTTACGAATGATAAAAGTGTTGTAAAAATGAAGATATTATTAGCGAATTCGCCATTTAGAGGAGGGGGTATTACTTCATATGCCGTGCAACTAATCAAGTGCTTAGCTGAAGATGCAGAGCTTGCGGTTGTATTAGCAGACGATAAAAAATCCCCTATTACAGAAAAACGCGTAAAAGTTTATCATTACAATACGTACAATCTTACAGTAAAGAATGCTCGTTTCTTTATTAAATTAATTAATGAAGAAATCAAACCTGATGTGGTGATAGTAAGTGCGGCACGCATTCTTCCTGTTATAGCGCCATACCTTAATGATAACATTAAGATGATTACCGTCAGTCATTCGGGCAGATTCTTCCATTCAGAATACAGTGCTGTCAATCATAAATATATTGACAATATAATTGCGGCTTCTTCCGAATATAACAAAGAATACCTTCTGCGAAAGTGTCATGTTAAAGATCCCGACAAGATTAAGGTTATATATAATTTTTTAGATAAAGATGAGGAGCTTGAAAACTTGCGGTATTTGAAACCTCAAAAACGTCCGGTAAGTTTAATATTTGTGAATGGAGGCTCTGTTCACAAGTCGCCTGACCTTGTGGCGAGGATTGTAATAGAGTTGTTGAAAACCGATTTGAATTTTCGCTTTTATTGGATGGGCACCCCCACTGTTCCTTTGACCACAACACTATTTAAACATTCGAAGTTTAAAAACGTCAAGCAATTATTCCCTGATGACGAGAGACTTGTTTTCCCCGGTTATATTGCAAGCAAACGGGATTTTGATAAGTTTACGGCGAGTGCTAATATTATGTTGGCACCATCGAGGAACGAAGGGTGTTCAATGGCTCTCCTTGAAGGACATCGTGCGGGTTGTATTTTCCTTGTAGCTGATTATGAGAATTCCAATAGGGAAATTGTTGAAAAAGGCAAGAGTGGATTGGTGGTGAATCAAAACGATATAGACGGATTTATAAGCATTATTAGTGATATCATCAATAATCCTGCTAAATATGAAGATTATTATGAGAATTCCCATAATACGTTCATTACATACCTTTCTTATTCAATCTGGAAGGAAAAAATTTTTTCTGTCATAAATAGTCCTTCGTCTCATAGTAGCCGTAAAAAGAATGCAACCAGATTGGGCCTTATAATCAATATTTCCAAAATGAAGTGGTTGTTGTTTAAGTGTCAAATCGATCTGACTCTTCGCTATTCATTCCCTTCATTCTATGCGTTCCGTAGACTTTATCATACTGTAGGGTTTAAAGGGGCCAAGATGCAGAAAACAGCAACCAAACATTCTAATTAATATACAGAATCAAATGAGTAAGCTAAAGAATGCTGTGAAAGAAACTTTCGCCTACAGATATTTGAAGGAATTGTTCTTAAAGTGGGTTGTGACTGTTGCGCCAGAAAAGGAGGTAGATAGGTGTTATTTTGCCTCTTTTGGTAAACATTGCAATTCAAGTTTCGCAAGTATAATACTCCCGTAAATTCAGACCACAGGGTAAGTTTAACAAAAACACTTAAATTTACTCATTATGTCAACAACAAGAAAGAAACACAGTGCCGCCTTCAAGGCCCAAGTGGCTATAGAGGCAATCAAGGAACAGGAGACC
>Ga0172381_10002811_pt1 | contig 18815 bp, 13 predicted proteins | sample Leawel6488metaG_FD_119754 | JGI IMG/M metagenome (GOLD analysis project Ga0172381, IMG submission 119754) | Leachate microbial communities from a municipal landfill in Southern Ontario, Canada - Leachate well 64-88 metaG | ecosystem: Engineered > Solid waste > Landfill > Unclassified | place...
ACGCGGCCGTGAGTGGGAACAAAAGGAGAATGGTCCTGTTCGCGTCACCAAAGTTATCGACATCGTTCGCGCGGAGTTCGACGACCGTTGTTCGGATTGTGGATGCGAAATCAGATGGGGCTCACGGCATGATCGCAAGTTTTTTAACAAGACGGGAAAGTGCTTCGATTGTTTGGTCAAGGAAGAGACGGCTCTGCGAATCAAAGGCCAATACAAACTATACGAACAACGAAAGGTGTTGAGTAACCAGCGAACCTATTTGCTGGACATTCGGTCAAAACTCCGTGAAGCATATGACTATACCAAAGAACACAAGGAACTAACCTATGTGAATTCCAATGGGTTCGTCGAGCGGTGGGAAAACGAAGCACGTGGCGAGTTGCTCGCCGGTCTGAAGAAAGACTTTGTGACATGCCTGAAGACACTTCGCGAGGTAGAGGTTGCACTGAAGCAGACGGAATGTGAAATTTCCAAAGCCTTAAAAAGTTGATCCGTGGAAAATCGAACTCAAGACTTTCGACAAATCGCACGTATAGAGTACGGTAAATGTGCCAAAGATCCGGTGTACTTCATGCGGAAGTATGTAAAGATTCAGCATCCTATTCGTGGAACCATTCCGTTTCTAACGTATCCGTTCCAAGATAGAGCAGTGGCCGATTTCGGCAAGCACCGTAAGAACATTGTTCTGAAGTCCCGCCAGATGGGTATCACCACTCTCGTCGCGGCTTACGCGTTGTGGCTGATGATTTTCCACGAGGACAAGGAGATCATGTGTCTCTCCATCACACAGGAAACGTCCAAAGCTATCGTTACAAAGGTCCGTTTCGCTAATGACAATCTGCCATCCTGGCTCAAGGTCAAGGAAGTGACCGACAATCAGTTGTCACTTCGGCTGGCAAATGGCTCGCAAATCAAAGCAGTATCGTCTGCTGGAACGTCTGGTCGTTCATCCGCATTGTCCCTCCTTATCATTGACGAGGCGGCTTTTATAGACGGTGTGGCGGAGATTTGGCTGTCCGCGCAAAACACACTATCGACTGGTGGTAAAGCGATCATCCTGTCGACACCAAACGGCGTCGGAAATTTCTTCCATCAGAAGTGGAAGGAAGCGTTGGACGGTCAGAACGACTTTAACATGATCAACCTTCCGTGGCATTTACACCCGGAACGAGATCAAGTCTGGCGAGACGAGCAAACGAAGTTGTTGGGACCGAAGGGAGCAGCGCAGGAATGTGACTGCGAATTCGCCACGTCCGGTAACACGGTCGTCGATATTCAGTTGCTGGAGTGGTATTCCAAGAATACGGACATGATCCGAGAACCTGTTGAGAAGCGTGGTATCGATCATGGATTCTGGATATGGAAATATCCAGAGGCTGGCCGATCTTACCTATTATCCGCCGATGTCGGCCGCGGAGATTCCACGGACTTCTCAGCGTTGCAAATAATCGACATCGAGACATTGGAACAGGTGGCAGAATACAAGGGTCACCTTCCGACCAAAGAATATGGACGTCTGGCGGCAGCTATCGGAACCGAATATAACATGGGACTGATCGTTGTCGAAAACAACAACATGGGATGGGCTGTTTTGCAGGAGCTGATTGACATTGCGTATCCGAATCTTTTCTATAGCCACATGGACTTGCTGTATGTTGATGCTGAACAGCAGACGACTAATAAGCTGAACGCGCAAGACAAGAAGTTGGTTCCTGGTTTCACCACAACGATGAAGTCGCGGCCGTTGATCATTTCGAAGTTGGAAAGCTATATTCGAGAGAAACTACTGATCATGCACTCCGAGCGACTCCTCAGCGAGTTAATGGTGTTCATCTGGAAAAATACTGGAACGACCGTCAAGGCGGAGGCAATGTCCGGTTACAATGACGATTTGGTCATGGCAATGGGAATTGGCGCGTGGATACGTGACACCGCTCTTCGTCTTCGAACGGAGAACGACTCATTGACAAAAACTATATTATCAAAGATGGGAGCATCATCCGCTCAGGAAAAGTGCAATCAAATGCCAATCCTTTCAGCGGGGCGATCAAATCCATACGGTATTAACGCCGATCCTTGGAAAATGAATCTCGGAAATAACATCTCCGAGGACTTGCAGTGGCTCCTTCGCTGAAAATAGTATTGGTTCGATATTTATACATCGGTTCCGTATATATACACATATGTCCGATCAAACACTCTTTGAGAAACTCAAGCGGCTATTTTCTACCGAAGCCATCGTCCGAAATGTGGGCGGCAAATCTCTGAAAGTCATCGATACCGATGAAATTCAGCACGCGACTGACAAGAACAGCCTCCGGGACCGTTACAACCGACTTCATAGCTCAACCTATAATCTCCACAATCGAGACATGTCAATGGCGTATGCCGCTGCTCGATTGGAGTTGTTTCGTGACTATGATGTCATGGATATGGACCCGATTATCGCGTCGGCATTGGACATCTACGCTGATGAGTGCCTGGTTCCGAATGAGTTTGGTTATATTCTCGCCATCAAATCGGAAAATGAACAGATCAAGAAGATATTGGAGAATCTCTTTTATGACGTTCTGAACATTGAGTTTAATCTTGGCTCGTGGGTTCGAAATCTATCAAAATATGGCGATGCATTCTTGCGGTTGGAAATTTCACCCGAATACGGCGTCTATATGGTTCATCCGATCTCCGCGTATGAACTTACCCGCATCGAGGGTTCCGATCCCAATAATCTCAACTATGTAAAGTATCAGCACGATGGCCTCGGCGGCGGGCAGGAGTATGAAAATTTCGAGATTGCGCATTTCCGTCTATTGTCAGATAGTAATTTTTTGCCATACGGTAAATGCTTGGCTGGAGATACATATGTGGATACTGAGTTTGGGTCAGTCCAAATAAAGAATATCAAATCGGGAGATGCGGTTTGGTCGTTCAATCCAAATACTCGAAAAATGGAATTGACGTCGGTAGTTAGACGCGTGTCGTCGGGTATCAAAGAAATTTTGCGAATTAGAACTCAACATAATTTCATTGATAGTAGTAAAAATCATCCAATTTTGACGTTTAACCCAACGTCAAAAAAGATGGAGTATAAAGTGGCGGAAGATGTCAAGGTCGGCGATTTAGTATTGATTTCGTCCAACAAAAACAAGAAAAATCGAGAGACTAATATCGACAAAAATGTGAGTGCGGATACTACTTCACGTTCGTTCGTCCCATCGTCGGATAATATTCCGGAATACGTCGATGAAGAGTTTGCCAACTTTTTTGGATTTATGTTGGGAGATGGTTGGGTTAAAAAGTATAATACTGGTTGCCGTATCTGTTTTGCCCTCGGAACCGATGAAGCCCAAAATAACCGATATATCAATCTGCTGGAAAAGTATTCGGGTAAGAAAGCCGTCATCACACATGTTGGTTCAAAAACTGGAAAATCTCGATCTGCTACCGTATATACAAAACGATTTTATGAAATTTTGAAAAATCTAGGGTTCGGTGAAAATGCTAGAACAAAAAGAATTCCGCAGTGGGTGTTTGAGAGTGAAGAATCTATCAGATTGTCATTTATAGATGGTTTCTACAATGCCGATGGTTGGGAGTTTACCGATGCGTGGGCCAAGCATTATGCAATCGAACTTTGCAACAAAGATTTGATTTACGATATTAAACGATTGGTTCAACTCAGCAATATTAAATCGTCGATTCCGCATTCCAAAATTTTCAATGATATCGTTGAAATTTGCGGAATCGAGTGCAATCGAACCGAATCTCACTCGATTTATTATTATTTGGATGGCAATCTAAAGACTCAGATGGATAAGTATAACTTTCTGCAATCCGATGAATTTTTTCTGGAGCCGATCAAGAGTATTGAGTGTAGAGAGGACGCTGAAACGTTTGATATACAAGTCGAGTCTGAAAACTCAAATTTTATTGCGAATGGTATAATTGTTCACAACTCGATGATCGAACCAGCCCGACGTATTTGGAAGCAGTTGAGCCTGATGGAGGACGCCATGTTAATCCACCGCATCATGCGAGCTCCCGAAAAACGTATTTTTAAGGTTGATGTAGGTAACATTCCGCCGAGTGAGATTGATGGCTTCATGGAAAAGATGATGACGAAACTCAAAAAAGTTCCGTACATCGACGAGAAAACCGGTGATTATAATCTCCGATTTAACCTCAACAATATGACGGAAGATTTCTTTCTTCCCGTTCGTGGTGGAGACAGTGGAACTAGCATCGATACACTTCCCGGAATGGAGTTCACCGGAACCGAGGACATCGAATACCTTCGCAACAAGATGATGGCCGCGCTAAAGATTCCGAAAGCATTTTTAGGCTATGAGGAGGGCTTGTGTTTGGTTCCCGAAACCAAGATTCGCATGTTGGATGGTACTCATAAGACTATCTTACAACTAATCAATGATCATAAACTCGGAAAGAAAAATTATGTCTATTCCATTGATCCATCAACTAATAATGTTGTCGCTGGAGAAGTAGAATCGGCGCAATGGACGCGTAAGAACGCTCAACTTGTACGTGTTTATTTGGATAACGGTGAATATATTGATTGCACTCCTGATCACAACTTCATGGCTCGCGATGGTTCGTGGGTTGAGGCACAAAACCTAAAATCGGGCCAATCGTTGATGCCAATCTACACCAAGGATGAAGTGATGTATGGTAAGTCTGGATATGAGAAAGTGTATAATCCAGGTTCCAATTCGTGGGAATGGACGCATCGTGTAATTGATGAACAAATCAACGGTAAGCGTAGCAGAAATGACGTAATCCACCATGCAGATTTTAACCGGAAGAACAACCGTCCGGACAATCTCCATCGAATGGATCGGTCGGCACATTGGAAACTTCACGCCGACCACGCTTACGAAACGATATGTTCGCCGGAATGTAATGCGTATAAAAAAACTCAAGAGTTTCGTGACAAGAAATCGGCTGAGCGGAAACGGTTCATTGCGACTCACCCATTCGAAATTGATCGTCTCAAAGGAAATCTAGCTCAATACACGATGACTACCGAAGAGTTGTCAATAGCGTGCAAGAACGGTTGGATGGTATCTTCACCGAACAGGCGACAAAAATTGACCGATGACAATAAGAAGTATAAAAAAGGAGATAAGTTGTGGAAGTCGGCGAGAATTGCTAGGGGCTTTTTGTTCGATCTTCCAACCATCGATCAAATCGTAATCCACTGCAATAAGATCGGAAAATATCAAACAGCCGATGTGGCAGAAACATTTGGGTGCAATCGAAAATATGTACATAAGTTGATTTATCAAACCGGTTATTCGTCAATAGACGACTTTGCGGAACAATTTTCCAATCCAAAAAATCACAAAGTTGCACGAGTTGAGTTTCTCAATAATCGACGTGACACGTGCGATCTTACGGTAAAAACATATCACAACTTCGCGACATCCGCTGGAGTATTTGTTCATAATTCCGGAAAAGCTACATTGGCAGCTGAAGATGTTCGATTTGCTCGAACAATTGGCCGCATGCAGCGAATTATCGTGTCGGAACTCACGAAGATTGCAATCGTTCATTTGTATGTTCAGGGATATAAAGACGCGTCATTGGTTGATTTCGAGTTGAGCTTGAGCAACCCTTCCACCGTTTTCGAGCAGGAGAAAATCCAGATTTGGCAAGACAAGATCAATCTTGCAAACGATATGATGGAGTCGAAATGCTTTAGCAAGAAATGGCTTTATAGTAATCTTTGGAAATTGTCGGATGATGATGCCGAATCGATTAGAAAAGAAGTCATATCCGACGGTAAGGACGCCTGGAGACTCGATCAGATTGAGAAGGAAGGCAATGATCCCAAAACAAGCAAACAATCCGCGGGCGCTGACGGCGAGCTAAGCGGCATCGGAGGTGAATCGGATACTTCCGTATCGGATGAATCGCCGAGCACCGGACCGGGTGAAGACCTTCCCGATCTCCCCGATCTAAAGGAAATCGATGCATCTACTACTGGCAGTGTAGTCGAGGAAGACAAGGAACGTGATCAAACGGGTCTGAAAGACTCCGACGATTATCCTTTTGGCGAAGATCCTCTTGGAACCAAGGAAATCCACCGCAAGGAACGTGACCGACCAATTCGAACCAACAAGTTGGCAAATCCACTACGGGTGAATGAGCGGAAACTGATTTCACCACGGGCAATGGAAGAAGACCTTAAAAGTATCAAAAAGACACTCGCTGCACGGATTCAGATGAAAAATGGAAAGAACGTCATCACGGAATCCAAGTCAATGTTGGATGAGTCAAACGTTTTAAGTGATGACGAGACTCGTCAATAATTTACATCTTTTCCACCTCATCAACATATTTATAATCATCGATGAAGAAATTGAGCCACTCCAAGTATCGCAATACCGGCATTTTGTTCGAACTATTAGTTCGTCAGGTAACAGCCGATATTCTAAACGGGTCAGATGACTCCAAAGCGAATCATATCCTCCGAAAATACTTCTCCGAATCGACGGAGTTGGGACGGGAAAATCGACTATATCGAATCGTGGTCGAAGAGAAGGTCAAGGACAACTCATCCGCGGATAGATTGGTCGAGTCGGTAATTCGTACTCGCCGAAAACTATCGGAGAAATTGCTTAATCAGCAGAAATACGAGCTGATCAAGGAAATCAAGGATCGGTATCCAATTGACGACTTTCTGAAAGGCAACATTCCTAATTACAAACTTCTAGCGTCGGTGTATAAGATTTTCGAAGAATCGGTAAATGATGTTGCATGCGATCCTCGTGATTTATTTAAGGCTCGTAGTTGTATTGTTGAGCATATGGCGTCAGCCGCTACGCCAACTCGACTTATTTCCGAGGATGAGAAACGTGATTTGATCGCGGTGTATCAACAACAGAACGAGGAAGTACGATTGTTGGCATACAAACTACTGGTGGACTCATTTAATGAGAAGTATGCTGGCCTAGATGATAAACAGAAAGTGCTGATCCGTGAGTTTATCAACAACATCAGCAATACAAATTCACTCCGTCAATACATCGGACAGGAAATACCGATTGTCAAACAACAATTGATGGAACTCAAGTCAAAGGTATCTGATAATGACGTTGTCCGCATCAAGCTTGAGGAGACAATTACGCAGATAAGCAATATTTCCAAGGGAACGTTGGTCAAAGAGAATCAGATCATGGCTCTCATGTTGGCGTACGAACTCATAAAGGAGCTTAAGAATCTGAAATGATAAACAATTCATACACATTCGTTCCGGACAATCCCGATGAATTATTTCAAAGCGGAGAGAAATCGTATTACTTTCACACCGACGAAGAATTGGACAATATTCAGTCGATGCAAGCTTTTTTGGATATGGTTGGTGTTTCGGAAAACAAAATTACATGTGATGACGGAACACAGGTATTTTTGTCCAATGGAAACGTTCATTTGCAATTGGATTCAGGCGGCCTAGGTGATTTTTATTCACATGAAATTACGGTAACCAAACTTCGTTCACCCGTGAATGAATCACGCCGCAACAAACTCAATACAATTCTTCGTGAGATAATTGATGAAGTCCTCGATGAGATGACTGGAACGGGTGCCGTTGCTGGTTATCAGACACCTAACGCTTTCCAAGGCGGATCGGGTGATGCGTCTCGCAAGAAGAAAATTGCAGCCCGTTCGATGCCCGGTGGAAAAGTCGTCGGTGAAAGTGATGAATCCGATGACAAGCCCGAGGAAGAACTACTCGTTCGTCGATCTCTCGGCGAAGCTCGTGGCCGATATCTCAACTACCGGGATAGTGACGTGATGAAGACTCACGCGAAGGTATCATATGGCATCAAGGAAGCACACTCAATGCTTCGTGAGGTGGAATTTTTGGTCGGTCTCTGCGAGAGACTGAAAACGGAGTCAGGCACTTCCAACGATCAGCTTTGGAAGAGAACCGCTGTTGATGTATCCAAGATTCATCAACGTCTCAAGGAGATTGCCCGTCGAGTAAATCGTCTAAGAAAGTAATATATGGATCTACGCAAAATCGTCAGTCAAATCCTCAAAGAAGATGCGCCAATAGGCGGAACTCAACCGGCTCCGAAACCGGCCGCAAAGTTTTATGATGTCCTCGCCGACTTCCAAAACTTCGAGCGAACCATAGATAAGCAGACCGAAGCCGCGAAAAAGCAGCTTGAGGCTACATTGATCAAGAACGTTGGTAAGAAAAAGGTCGCTGTACGTGCGTCCAAGGGCGCAATGGGGCAGGCTGAGCAGGACTACGTGATCGATGTGAAGGCGGTTTCCATCTCATATCTCAAAGATGAATACTACATCATCCTAAAAGACATGAATGGAAAGGACTACTACGTCAATACAGCTTTTAAGATCAAGGTCATTGGTGATACGTCGGTAAGTACGCCGGCCGCAAACCAACCCGGAAATCAAAAATCCGAGCCGCCGGTATCCGGTAAGGGATCGGCATCTCCCGGCGGCCCACGTATGGTAACTGGAATGGCCGCGCCGCAAAATATGGGCATCGCTGCAGGCGGCCCGAACACACTTTCATCCAAATGAGCAAACAACTCCTAGTTGATTACATTCCGTTCGAGATCACGCCGCAGGTTCTCACCGAAGCGCGTTCAGCTAATCCAAACATGCCACTTCGGCTGCGTGGTATATTACAACGTGCTGGGCAGAAGAACTTTAACGGTCGTATATATCCAATGACCGTATTGCAACGTGAGGCTAAGAAATACGAGGAAGTCATCAAGGAACGACGTGCGCTCGGGGAACTGGATCATCCCGACTCTTCCCAGATCAATCTCAAAAACGTATCACATAACGTTTGTGAGATTTCCTGGAACGGAAACGATCTTGTTGGAACTATTGAGATTTTGACTACACCAAACGGCAACATTGCCCGAGAGCTCATCAAGAACAACGTTCGACTCGGAATCTCAAGCCGAGGACTGGGTTCAGTTCTACCGATCAACGAGAATACCGTCGAAGTGCAGGATGACTTCGAGCTTCTTTGCTTCGATCTCGTGTCCAGTCCATCTACACGTGGGGCTTACATGAACATGACCGAAGGTATCATAAAGGAGGGCGCTAATCAGCCGATCGTCGCTGATCGCAAATCTCTTGATAAGTATCTTCAGATTGAGACCATCATGCGGGACATCCTTACGGAAATTCGCTGATAAACTTTATGCCAGCACAAAGTGAAAAACAGGCTCGGTTGTTTCGTGCAGCTCTCGGCAATCCAACGCCGGGAACCGGCGCTGCGAAAATCAAGGCGTCCGTTCCACGTGAAAAGATCAAGCATTTTACCAAAGTGGGCGAAGGTACATCCGAGACATTGGGAATGACGGAAGAGAAGGCGTCGAAACTAAAAGAAATCATCCGATCTATTGTGCAAGAGGTTCTCAAAGAGAACGACTTTTCCAAGTAACCGTTATATTTATACACATCATGGCGACTCCAAATCCTATTTTACAGCAAATCCTCAAAGAGATTGGCGGACACGCCGATCAAGGCCGCAGCAATCTTAACTGGGGCGTCGTAAGCGAATCTCGTAAGCATAAGGTTCGTGAAGCTACGCCCGAGACTGACGAGAAACCCGAGGATACCAACGACGATCTTCCAGCCAATGGTGCCGCTCCTGAATCGGCGAAACCAAAACCTGAAACTCAATCCACTCCAATAAAGGGCGCACCCAAGGCCACGGCTACACCTGAAGATGAGGTACCGGCCAGTGAAGATAAAGCTCCGAATGATGCAGACGCTGAAGATGCCGCTTCCGCAAAAGAAGATGCTGAGAAGGCCAAGGCTGAACTCGAAAAAGCCAAGGCTGAGAAGGATCAGGCCGAGCAAGACATTGAGCAAAATGCGTATGTAAAGCTGAATTCACCTTCCGGTGTAAGTTTTCTACTGGGCAAACTGGTTAATCACGCATTTCAGACGAACACCATGGATGCTCTCGCTAGTGAGTTCGTCAATAAACTCAAGATTACTAATCCCGAAGACTATCAGATTTTCTCGGATGATATGATCCCCTACAAGAACATTCCCGGAATGGTAGAGTTCCTTGATTCCGTCAAGAGTCTGTCCGCATCGGGTAAACAAGAACCAACCGAAGGATAAAACATTTTATGGCTACACCACTCAAACTCAAAGCATTGATCGAAGGCTTCGGACAAATGTCCAAGCAGAAGGAATGGACAACTGAAGAAAAAAGGGCCGCCCTCGAAATGATCGGACGATACAACGAATACGGCAATCATCTCCGTCGTCAGCATAATTTGATGGAAATCGCCGAGACATTGGGAAACATTGCCGACGCAGCTGACCGATTCACGATGAACGAGACCGAAGACTGGTTCGATAAGAACACCGTCGGCCGCAACATCAAAGAACTCAAACGACATTCCGGGGAGTTCGCGAAATTGGCACGTGAAGGAACAATCATTCAGCAGCGAATGGAAGCTATTTTTGAGGACGCCGGAAATGTGCTCCAGAGATATTTTAATATAAAGGATCTGCCGCCTGAAAATACAACATCGGATCAGTCCAATCCAAAGAACTAATCAGTTGATCGGATAATTATCCGTTGCATTTTATCGGCCGAGTCATTGACTCGGCCTTTTTTATGCCGCAACACTATTGGTCCATTCCAACCTAACACTTCCGCAATCCCAAATACGGTCAAATCCGTTATTTTTCATATTCTGCCACTCCGTGGAATTCGCATCAAATATTGGCAGCAGTTTTTTTATTTCCGATTTTCGATACTTGTATCTATATTCTCGATTGGTGTAGTCTTTTGTGTACCAGTAGTTTGGTTCTGTTGTTTTGACGACCTTAAATCCAACCGTCTCATATCCCAGTTTTAGTATCGAGCTATATCGTCGATCGGCATACGTAATTATATTAGTTGGATTGTATTTTAGGACGAACGCGTTGAGAAGTTTTCCCAATATTCCGACAACATTTCCCTTGACGCAAAAACGATACATTTCGTATTGATTTTGGCCGGATTTATGAAACCCCAATGCTCGCCGCCGGGGCCCAAACGTCATAACGGATACAAGTTCTCCATTAAAATATGCGCCAAACCGAACGGAGCTTTTATCTTTTCCCTGCATGTGGTATCGGGTTAAAAAGCCGTTGGATTCGATGGCTGATATTTCCGAGATCGTACATTTTCTGGCGTATATTTTTTCCGATGCATCATTTCCAAGTAAGTGCGCAAGCTTTCGTTCGACGATCTGACGTTTCGATATGAACTCGTCCTCGAAAATGTGAATAAGATGAACACCGGCAACTTCGCATTTTTCGGTTTTATTTATATGGTATCGCTTGTTCTTTTTACCGGAAATCTCGGAATGCCAATACAATCCATCCAGTTCGATTGCCAAGTTCCTTTCGGGCAGATAAAAATCGACTTCCAATTTCCCAATTACCGATTTATCGCGATGAATTATTGGCCCGGTGTATAGTTGTTTAATCAAGTCGTGTAGTTGGCCTTCGATTTTGGATGTTCCGGCGTGCAGTGGATAGCATTTGGGGCATCTGGGTATATGACTACTAACTACAGTATCATCGAAGCATGTATTGCATTTCACGCACTTAAATGGATATTTTTTGGACCAATCTATTCCGCCCGAGTACTCTTCTTTGGAAAACTGCAACTCCACAATGTCCGAAAACCTTGATTGCAGTTCATTGTAATACGTTTCTCTGCATGTTTGCATTCGCTTTAGTTGCGACGATTCCGATTGTATTGCGTAATCTACCCCATAACGATCACGATTAGTTTGTATAACACGGTCGCGGATTTCAGCCGATTGCATTGGGTTATCCACACCATAATTTTTCCGAATAGTATCGATAGCTTTTGCTTTAATGGTCGGATTTCCAATCGAACTACTGGCACCATACTTTTTTTGGCATGTTGCTCTCGCCACAGCCTTCACAGATTCCAGCGTGGATGGATTATCAACTCCATATTTTTCCATACACGTACGTTTTCGTTTATCGTCGTTGTTATAGAATGCATCGTCATACCGTTGCAACTTTGTATTATTCGCGCGGTATTGTATTTCAGCCGATGCGAATGGTGTATCAACTCCTAAATTTTTCAGAATAGATTCATGTATTGTATGCAATACGGACTCGCTTTGGAGGGGCGTGTCCGCACCGTATCGTTCCCGGCATGTATCAATTTGCTTTTTCCGAACCGTTGGATTTAGTGTGGGTGATATTGCGCCATACCTTTTCAGTACAGTATCGGCCGTCTTTTTCTTCACGATATCTGACTTGGCTGGATTATCCACGCCATACTTTTTTAGAAATGTTGCTTTCTGTTTTGCAACAAGATTGGCTTTATATTCCGGCGACGATTTATGCGCGGATACACAATCATTGGAGCAAAACATTTTTTTTGCATTTTCACTATAAAACTCAGTACCACACATTTTACATTTTTTCGATTTCATATGCTTGCTCATGTACGTCCTTGGCGTATAACTATTATCTTATTTTCGATTTTTTGAGAAATCAATCAAATTATCACTATTTATGTAAAAATGGATCATTATTTGATCCGATATATTCGCACCTCATTGGAACTTTAATAGTTTCAGAACCAATACAAAGGAAAAGTTATATATGTCATCTGAACTATTAAAGCAAGCCATCGCCGATGCTAAAGCCGTTAGGGCAACTGCATTGGCAAACGCAAAAGCCGCACTTGAGGAAGCATTCGCTCCGAAGCTTCAGTCAATGCTGGCAACCAAGTTGCAGCAAGAAGTCGAAGGAGAAGACGAAGACGTGACCGACGAAGTTCCGGTTGCTGACGCTGCTCCAGTTGCCGATGAGGCACCTATCGAAACACCGGCCCCTGAGGGCGAGCAGGCTCCTGAAGCTGATCTACCAATCGATGGTATCGGCGGAGAAACCGATACTGAAGCTGGTTTCACTCCTGAAGCTGAACCGACCGAGACTCCTGCCGATGGCGACAATGAAGATGAAATCGAAGAACTCAGCTTGGGCGCTGGTCATCCTGATCCCGTTGATCAGACCGATGAACTGACCGAAGCCGACGATTCCAATTACAAGAAGACGACGACCGGTGTAAAGACGGATGACCCGCAAGGCGCATCCAAGGAACTCTCTTCTGGACCTGGTAAAGCTGATAAGAATGTCACCGCCGGCGATCCGAAGGAAAAGACCAGTGGCAAGAAGACCGTCAAACGTGACGTCGCTTCCATCAGTGATGATCCGCAAGGCGCATCCAAGGAACTCTCCGCTGGACCTGGTAAGGCTGATAAGGATCAGACCGGAAAAGTCCTCGAAGAAAACGATGACGAAATCAGTGAGCAGTCGCTCGATGAAATTCTCAAGGAACTCGAATCCGAAGTAAGCTCGGTGGCTGGCGAATCAACAGATGATGCCACCAACGAAGTTCCGACTGATCCAGCAACCACACAGGGATACGATGACCCGCAAGCGGGTTCGATCACCAAGGAAGCTGCCGATGAAACGGAAATCGATCTCGACGAACTCCTATCGGAAGACGATAGCGAGTGCGAGGATGATGAGGCAGAAGAGACCGAGGAGGACAAGGACGACAAGAAGCCCGACTTCCTCAAGGAAAATAAGAATTTGAAGGCGGAACTATCAGAATACCGCAAGGCTGTAGAGTTTTTGCGGTCCCGCATCAATGAAGTAAATCTCCTAAACGCCAAGTTGCTCTATACGAATCGCCTGTTTAAGGCGTCGAACTTGACGAAGGAGCAGAAGATCAAAGTTATCGAATCCTTCGACCTTACGAAATCGGTTCGTGAGGCGAAGATCGTTTACACGACTTTGGCCGAATCCCTTAATTTCGGTGCCAGGAAGGCGACTTCGACGGTTGTAAAACCAGCCGCGAAGACTACCCTCAGGACTATCACCGAAGGTTTGGCTTCCAAGGTTGTCGCTTCGACTAAACCGAGTAAGACGCCGGAGGTTCTTACGGAAGGTGCCGAAATGGCATCCCGTTTCCAGAAACTCGCGGGCATCAAGAAGTAATCAACAACGCAGTCAAACATCTCTAAAGGAGAATTCAGTATATGTCTAATGTTAAATCACTACTCACCGAGACGATGAACCCGATGGCTCAGCTCATGGCTCAGACCCGCGGCCTCGTCACGAAATGGGATAAGACCGGCCTTCTCGAAGGAATCAAGACCGACATGGAAAAGTCCCACATGTCCATCCTTCTCGAAAATCAGGCCAAGCAATTGATCGACGAGGCGACTCGTACCGGCACTTCCGCTAACTCGGAACAGTGGGCGGGCGTGGCTCTTCCGTTGGTCCGTCGTGTGTTCGCTGAGATCGCGGCCAAGGAGTTCGTTTCGGTTCAGCCGATGAACCTCCCGTCCGGCCTCGTATTTTATCTGGACTTTAAGTATGGTTCCGATCAGGCTGGTAAGCCGGCATTCGCGAATCAGTCATTGTTCGGCGGAACCAGCACCAAGTTGGGCTCGACCGATGCCGCCGTCAATGGTCTCTATGGCCAGGGACGGTTCGGATATACCATCAATGATCAGACCGCTACCGGCGTTACAACGTCCGCTGCATCTGGTTCATGGATCGACGCAAACTTCACACCGGAGCTTTCAGCCTCGGTTGCAGCAAACGAGATCAAGTTGGTAACAGTCGACCTCGGTACTACCTTCGATCATAACGGCGTCCGCGCCTTTACGATTTCCGGTTCCGGTATCGTTGATTTCTATCCAGCCTTCACCCGCACCGTTGGCAATACCGTTACCTTCGCCGTGTCCGCCTCCGCGGTTCCCGCGACTGTTAATGTGGCCTACCACGTTCAGCCGGCTGACTCTACCCGCGGTGACTTCGAAGACAAGGGCACCCCAATCGCTCCGCAGGGCCTTAACGCCGACATCGGTATCCCCGAAGTCAACTTGGAGCTCAAGAGCGAGGCTATCGTCGCCAAGACTCGTAAGCTCAAGGCTGTTTGGACTCCTGAGCTTGCTCAGGACTTGAACGCCTATCACTCCATCGACGCCGAGGCTGAGCTAACCGCTCTCCTTTCGGAGTACGTTTCGATGGAAATCGACCTCGAAATCCTCGACATGTTGATCACGAACGCCCCGGCCGTCACAACCGACTACTGGTCCGCTCGTATCGGATCGGAATTTAACCGATCCCTCGGCCAGTTCCAAGACACCGCCTCAAATCGTACGGCGTATGTTAAGAGCACCTGGTTCCAGACTCTTGGTAACAAGATTCAGAAGGTTTCGAACAAGATCCATCAGTTGACCCTCCGTGGTGGTGCAAACTTCCTCGTGTGTTCGCCTGATGTTGCTACCATTATCGAGTCTATCCCTGGCTTCACCACCAACACCGATGGTGATCAGGCAAAGTTCGCGATGGGTGTAGCAAAGGTCGGCGCGCTCAGCAACCGCTGGACGGTCTACAAGAATCCGTACATGACGGACAATGTGATGCTCGTTGGTTTCCGTGGAAACAACTTCCTCGAAACCGGCGCGGTTTATGCACCATATATTCCGCTCATTCAGACACCGTTGGTGTATGATCCAGTCAACTTCACGCCACGTCGTGGTGTGATGACCCGTTACGCCAAGAAGATGATTCGCCCAGAATTTTATGGGAAGATTATCATCGGTAACCTCAACGAAGTCTAAGACTTAGGTAAAGTTTACCTAAAGGTTCTAACAAAAAGAGGTGGCCCAAAAGGCCACCTCTTTTTTTGTATTGACATATTATTGCAACTTGTTACTATTACGCAATATCAAATGAGAATTGTTACGAATAAGCCAAAAAAGAAAACATGCGAGTTGTGTAATAAAGAGTTCTCATTATACGCGTTTTCATCGCATCTCAAATTTGCACACCAAATTACATCAGATGAATACGCCAACAAGTTTGGTGAGTTTAGACAGATAAAATCGGCCAACTCACGAAATGTATCAACGATCACATGCGAATTGTGCGGTAAGAAATTCTCGTCGGTTGGAATGTTTGCGCATCTCCGTGATACGCATCGAATAACCCGAAGCGATTATGTCTTGAGGTTTGGGGAGTATATTAAAAAAAAATCGGAACAAAATGCGGTCGACGCGGGAATTTCCGGAGACTTCATTTGCTTGATTGATGGAAAACATTTTAATACGTCCAAACAACTCTATGGTTACGTTCACCGAGTTCATAAACTATCGGCAATTGAGTATGTATTACGGTATATCTTTAATGGTATTCCGCCCACGTGCAAGTGCGGATGCGGATCGACTACGAAGATTTTATCTCGGCCGCCGTATAGAGTTGATTACGTTACTGGACATAATCGATCTACGTTGGGATTTCACTTTTCCGAAGAGTCGCGGGATCGAATGCGGCAAATTGCGGTAGATCGGCTAAATAAAGAACGGACACTTGGAATCGTTTCTCCCCGGCACGCCAGAAAAGTTATATTTCTCCGCGTGTATAAAAATATAGAAACATACAAAGAGTATCTAAAAAAACGAAACATCGAACTGGTTTCCAATGAAACTGATATGTTCGATGATACGAAAAAATTGGCGTTTCTATGCTTAGAAACAAATCGACAATTTGAGCAAAAAAGCTTTGAGGCGGTATCTCCCTTCTTGGAAAAATCACGAAGTAAAGAACAAGATGACGTGGTGGATTTTATTCGATCAATATATTCCGGTCCATTAATGGAAAATACGCAGAAGGTATTGCCAAACAGAAAAGAAATAGATATATATCTTCCCGACGTGAAGCTCGGAATCGAATACAATGGTAACTATTATCACTCGGAATTGATTGGTAAAAAGGATAGTAAATATCACATCGGTAAAACGATTGCCGCCAATGAATTGGGAATACATCTTATACAAATATTTTCAGATGAGTGGCTATATAAGAAAGACATTGTAAAAGAAAAGATACGACGATTTTTAGTTCCGATAGAACATAAAATTTATGCGAGAAAGTGCATAGTCAAGGAGATTGATGCAAACGATAAGAATAACTTTTTGGAAAAATATCATATTCAGGGAGAAGACAGGTCTGAGACAAAACTTGGTTTGTATCAATCGACCGAACTTGTCGCGGTAATGACGTTTTCCCAGCCAAATGCGTCAAAGGGCGGTGGAACGGGCTTTGTGGAACTTAGCCGATTTGCGACAAAATCTGATTATCAAGTTATTGGCGCGGCTGGAAAACTTCTATCATACTACAAAAAAACATATCACCCGTCAAAGATAATAACTTACGCGGATCGACGATGGACTAAACCGTCTGAAAATTTATATACGAAAATAGGTTTTATAAGAGTTGGCGAAACTACCCCAAATTACTTTTATATTGGGCGTGGGCTTAAACGTTTGCACCGGTTTAATTTCACAAAGGCATCAATTGTCGAGGCTGGCGGCGACCCTAACATAACCGAGTGGCAAAACATGCAAAACTTTGGGTACGACCGAATTTGGGACTGCGGTCATCTGAAATATCAGATGGATATATAACAGCATATGCAAACAAATCGAATCACTATTTCCGATGATGAGTCTACAATATGCAAGTTGGACGGTCTCAAGTTCGCATCATCGCGGTTAATGATTTGGCATGTACGGAAGGTACACGGCCTTTCGTTTGAAGAATATATAATAAAGTGCTATTATGGAGGCATTCGGCCGACATGCTTAAAAACGGGTGAACGTCTTACGTTTAAGGCCAATAAACTTGGACCGTGGTTTGCTGATTTTGCGAAGAACCGATTTCCACGAAAAAAACACACCGATGAAACCAAACGTAAAATAAAGATTAGTTGCGAACTTCGATCTCGTGAGTTGTATGGTGTGGCAAACCCATTTCAGTCGGCGGCTATAAAGGCAAAAATAAAAGAGACCAATGTAAAACGGTACGGGTTTGACAATCCAGCAAAAAATGAGGATGTAAAACGACGTGCATTGGATCAATATTACGAAACGATTAAGGAAAAGTTCGAGTCCGGAAACTATAATAAATCGCACGGAAGATCGTCGTTGGAAGTCGATTTTGAGAACAAGCTTAAATCTGAAAATATAGCATTTCAGTCACCGTATATATTGGATGGGAAGAAGTTTGATTTCTATATTGACGAACTTGAGACGATTGTTGAGATTGATGGGGAGGCATTTCATAAAGATCGGCTAGAAAACTTGTCACTCATAAACGTATCATCGGCGATCAACGACTTCTCAAAGAATGAGATCGTGAAACGACGTGGAAAGAACCTACAACGAATACGGTGGAACGTTGATGCAACATTTAGAAACGTGTCAGAGCTAAAATCAGTTTTATCCAATCTCGAATACACTCCGGACTATAGCGTAACGTTCCGCCAAAAGATATGCACTAAGGAATACTTCAGAAACTACATTTACACTCATGGAAAAGATAAACTTTCTGAGTATGTGTATCTACTTGTCAAGTTTCTACGGACATTTTGTGCGGGTTTTCCAACGGTAACCGCCGATCAATCTATAGATGATATTCTAAGGCAGTTTTCATCATTTGATCATAACTCGATATCAAATCAAACTGAATACTTGTCGCATCGTTGTCCAAAAACGGCAAATTACTTTCTCAAGTCCATATTCGTATCATACTGGAAATCAGCGTATAAAAATAGAATGTCACCGGCAGAAGCCTGGAAGGACATTGCTATTCTGAAAGACGTAGTGGCATACCGAATAGGTCTCAATACCTCAAACGAAATTTTTGACTTTTCGTTATATGAGATA
>Ga0172381_10002812_pt1 | contig 18814 bp, 24 predicted proteins | sample Leawel6488metaG_FD_119754 | JGI IMG/M metagenome (GOLD analysis project Ga0172381, IMG submission 119754) | Leachate microbial communities from a municipal landfill in Southern Ontario, Canada - Leachate well 64-88 metaG | ecosystem: Engineered > Solid waste > Landfill > Unclassified | place...
AAGCAATATTTACTAAAGATTATTTCATATTATTGACATTTGTAATAGGTAATACACTTATTGGAATAATTATCTTAGCAATAATTACATTTATTTTAACTACAATCTCAGAGACTGTAGGTATACTTATCTCAGGAATGTTAATTATCTTGTTTACTTACATTGTAACAGGAACAAGCTATTCTTTAGTAAATGATTACTTAATGGATAAAAAGTAAAGCTTTTTATTCTCTTTTTCTCTTTTAATATATATAGTAGTTGGTGTTTTGGTAGTTGAGAACTTCCGAGTTTTCAAAAAGGAAAGTCCACTCACTAGGTTAAAATTATTTTCTGAGTAGAAAGGAACACGGTTCCTAGTCATTCAACAGATGATGTGTAAAACTGATGGACTTGGGAAAGAGGCTGAAAAATGCAGAAGATAATTCTAGTGCAAGAAGTTTACTTCGCTTAGATAAATTACCAAATTAGTACAGAAAGTGGCTTATAGCCAACTACTATTTAATATTTAATTTCTTTAGTATTTCTTTTCCTTTATTTACTCCATGATAGTATAAATCAACCATTTCTTTTTTATTTCTTGTAACCTTTCTAACATTACAATTTGGATGAACTACAATGACATTAGAATATTTTTTTATTGTCTCAATTGAGGGGGTATCAAAGAAATGAAATAAATGATGCACCATATACCAAAATCCAAAGTACATGGATTTGGCATAAAGATCAACTATATCAAAAATAGAATCTTTCATCTTATTTATAAAAATTCTGTTTTCATTAATGATCCATATGATTTTTTTATCTTTGTTTTCTTTAACAATTTTTAAGAAACAATCACTAGGTATTGTTCCTCCATCGAAAATATCGTTAGATTTAGTATTCAAATAAATATACGGAGCAAGATAAGAAGATAAATTAATTACTTCTAATGTGTCCTTTTTACCATTTAAATATTTTAGTTTCATAGTCTTTTTATCAAAAACAGCAACATAGAAATTAATAGGACTATTTTTAATTTTTTGATAATCTAATTTTCTTTTCGTTTTTTCAATCTCTCTTAACACATCTAAATCCATTAAATGTAAATTTCTTCTTAAAAATAATAATTTCCAAAAATTAGAAATCAATTCTTTAATATCCATATTGATAAACTTACTTCTTTTAGAAATAAGTTCTTTAGTATAAATTTCTGAACCTTCAGTTGCATTTCTAGATAAGAAGAATGCTGCGTTATGTGCCCCTGCAGAAACCGAATAAATACTATGTACTCTAGAATGCATTGAGTCTTTATTGAGAGTTTTAAGAACGCCTGCTCCAAAAACTCCGCTCATTGCTCCGCCTTCAACAATAAGTATTATATCTCTTGTAACCATATTATTCAATAATTAGTATTATTAATAGTATAATGTGATTACAATAAGATTTATATTTGCTTTCTTTATTTTATTTTAAATTTCTTTAGAATTTTTTTCCCTCTTGAAATCCCATTTTTAAATAGTCCAAGGATTCTTTTTTTATCTCTTGTAATTTTTCTAACATCCTGATCTGGATATATTAATGTTACATTTGAATAAGTGTGTATTGTTTCAATTGATGATTCATCAAAAAAATGAATTAAATGATATACTAGATATCTAAATCCAAAATACATAGACTTTGCATACATATCAATAACGCGAAAAGGAATATCTTTTATCTGATGCTTATTTGTTCTTCTCTCGTTCATTATCCAGATTATTCTTTTATCTTTGTGCTCTTCCATTATATCTAAGAAAACTGCATTAGGAACGGTTTTACCATCATATACGTGTTTTGTTTTTGTTTCTAGGAATATATAGGGGGCAAGATAAGAAGAAAGATTAATTACTTCAATGGTGTCTTTCTTTCCATCTATGTATTTAGTCATCATGTTTTCATGATCAAAAACTGCAACAAAAAATTTTATTTTACTTTTTTTTATCTTATGGAAATCTAACTTTCTTTTTGTTTTCTCAATTGCTCTTAATACATCCAAATCTAATAAATGTAAATTTTCTCTTTTAAACAACAATTTCCAGAAACTTTTCCATAATCCAAAAATACCTAACTTAAAGAATTTGTTTCTTTTATACATTAGTTCTTTAGTATATATTCCTGATGCAACAATTGGTTTTTCAGATAAAAAGTATGCTCCAAGGTGGGCTCCTGCAGAAACAGTATATATACTATGAACTCTGGAATGAATTTTTGCTGAATTAAATGCACTTAGAACCCCTGCCCCAAAGATTCCGCTTATTGCTCCGCCCTCAATAATTAGTATAATATTTCTAGTTATATCTTTACATCCTGTTATATGTATTACAACCTCAATCTTTATATTAGGTTTTATTATATATATTTCATATTATGCCACTCAAACTAATTAATCTAGGTTTTAAACGGTCAAAGACCAGAATAATACGTAAAATGACCACATCTGACAAAGGCAAAATAGCTATAACTGTTGATCCAAAAAATCCAAAAAACAGATTTTATACTAAAGTTGAAAAAAATCAATTTAATTTACCTTCTAGAATTACACATTTAACTCCAGAAGCGAGAAGAATATTAAAAGAAAATCCAGAACTTATAGAATTTGTACAAAAAGAGTTTTTAAAGAAAAATACAACAATTAATGCTAAACTAGAAACAAAAAACGGGTTATTTAGATTACAAGAAAAAAGAATGAATGGAAGCACACATAATAAAATTTGCGAGTTATTATTTAAAGATAAAAAAACAGGAAAAATAAAAAAATATTTCGTAAAAGAATATTTATCTTTATCCACAGTTGGAAATGCAGAAGCAGAGTTTTTAGCAGTTAAAGAAATGGAAAGATTAGGATTTAATATTATTAAACCACAATTTGCAATAACAAAAATTAAACATGGAACTCCTAATATAGTAGTTTATGATTATACTAATTTAGAAACATATCATGATGCGTTTATAAACGGAAAAATAAAAATTGCAGAAATGCTAGAAATTGAAGATGTTTTTAAAAAATTACCGAAATCTCTGGAATTAAAAGAATTAGAAGATTATTATAGATACCATTATAGATTTGAACCAAATAATAATGTTTTTGTTAAGAGATTACCTAATGGAAAATTAAAATTATATTTTACAGATTTATACTGGGAAGAAAAAGCATATAAACGAAAAAAAGAAGAATATTTATGACTGGAATATTAATTACAATTGTTGGACCAATGTTTTCTGGTAAAACAACAGAATTACTTAGACTAATGGATAGAGAATTGATTGCTAAAAGAAACTCAATTCTCTTTAAACCACAAATAGACAATAGATATTCAGAAGAAGATGTACTTAATCACAACGGCGTTGGAAGAAAAGCAATTATTGCAAATAATTCACACGATATCTGGGACAAAACAATTGAACTTAATAAACAAAAAGCAATTGAAAATATATTTATTGATGAAATCCAGTTTTTTGATTCAAACATCACAGAAGTAATAAATAAAATTAATAACTTAGGAATAGATGTTTATACTTGTGGATTAAACCAAACATTCAAAGGAGAACCATTTCCTTTCAAAGATGGAAAGAAAGACATAGGGTATCTAATGGCAATAAGTGATCAAATAATTTCCCTTGATGCAATATGTAATATGTGTGGAGAAAAAGCTACAAAGACTTATAGAACAGGAACAGACACAGCAACAGTGGTTGTTGGTGGACAAGACAAATACCAAGCAAGATGTAAAAACTGTTTTAAATTGTGAAAGATTTATGTTTAAAAAAATAAAACAATGGTTTAATAAATCAAAAACAAAACCCATTCCAATTGTTTCATATAAAGATGAACAAAATAAAAAGACTGTTGATATTAAAACTCGTCAATCAGGAAATTTAGAATTAAAAAGAGTTAGCTATAAAGAAAATGGAGATCATTATTTTATTATAAAAAAGAATAATACAGTTCTATCTTTATCCATAGAAGCACGTACCTTACTTAAGAGATATCCAGAAATATTTAAAATAGTAAATGGATTATTATTTAATAAAAGTATTGAAAATATAGAAACTTCTAAACTTAAATTTAATATATCTAAGTTAAATTTACCTTCTAATTCCAGTAGAAATAATGTGGGTGTATATAAATTAACATTTTTAGATAAAGAAACAAATTTAAGAAAAGAATATTTTATTAAATTAGGTAAAAAATATGATTCTGGGAATTATCCAAGCTATAATGAATTTGAAAGTCAAAAAATATTAGAAGCCGCAGGTTTTAATATAATTAAACCTCATTTTGCAATATGGGGAGAAAATGTAACTAATCCAAAATATAAATTTAATAATATAATTGTATATGATTTTACAAATCTTACTAATTATGAATATGCATTAGATAATAAATTATTATCAAAAGAAGAAATAAACGCAATAAATAAAAAAAGATCTAAAGCAAACGAATTTGCTCAAAATAACCTAGGAATTACAGATATTTCTACAAAAGGCAACATATTTTATGAAAGATTGCCTTCTGGAGAGATAAAAATTTATTTTACAGATAGTGCAAAAATTTGGAATGGAAAGATTTAAATAGAATTTAGACATTATTTATTTAATTTAATAAAAATAAAAGGAGAGAAGAATTATGGCAGAAGAATCAATACAATTTATAGCAAATTTTGATAAATTTGTTTCTATAAAAAAATTAACAATAGACAAAGATGTTTTACCAACACACGTTATAGAATTTCTAGCAAGTGTTGAGTTCTCTACATCTCAAAAGATTAAAGATTACTTAGGCAAAATTTGTGATATTAAAAAATTTGAAGAAAAGACAAAGTCACTCATGGCACTTGAAATTGGGAAATTTATAGAAGAAGTTAATTCCAATGGAACAAAGAAGATAATCAAAGATTTCCTTCCAAGCGATATGGACAAGAAAGAAATAAAAGATGCATATACTGAACTTTTCAAAGTTTACTTAATTGAAAAATATGCAATAGAGAAAGGAGTTTCATTTGCAGCACACCACATAGTCTTTCCAGCAAACAAGAAGTTAATGAAAGTAAAGAAGTAAATTATGTCTTTGATTGAAGATTTTAGATTTAAATGGGACTTATCCCTTTTCTCTCTTATTGTTACAAATCTAATTGTTATTGTTTTTGCAATTATTCAAAACTGGAATATTGGAGTAATGATTTTACTATACGTTATACAAAGTTTTATCATAGGATTTTTTCATTTTCTCAAAATATTAAATAAACAAAGAATAGATTTATCCACTTTCTCTCATTTTAATAGTTTATCTTTATCATCTATAAAAGCAGCAAAGAACATTTTAGCAATAGTTTATTGGGGCTTTTATAATTCTACATTATTCTTTTTCTTATTGCTGGCAACAATATTATCAATAACTCCATCACTTGTTTGTTCAAAAACAGCAATTGCACAAGCCACAATAACGAGCGCGATTTGTGGTCAAACAATAATAACACCAATTGGCTGGATATTTTTTGGAATTTCAGTATTGATATTTTTTATTAATCATTTAATCTCATTTATTACTAATTTTAAAACAGATATACAAAGACCAGAAACAATTGGAAGATTAATTTTTATGCCATATCTTAGATTTATCCCAGCAATGATTGTTTTAACTATTGGAGGATTATATTTTCGTACCCAGATATTGCTATTTTTAATATTAAAAACAATAGTTGATGTATATACTCATAATTATATACATAAAATAAACAATAATGATGATTTAAATGAAGAAAAATCACAAAAAATTATAAACTTGTCTGGAGTTAAATCTGTATCTATTATTGGAGCATTATTCATTATCTTTATTCTTACACAATTTCTGGGTTTTATAGCTTTACTTTTACTTCCTATAATCATTGTTGCATTATTACCTAAAAAAAATAAATTGCCCGATAAAGATCAAAATGATAATCAGGCACAACTGTCTCATTATGATCCAGAAATAATTAAAAAATCTATATCATTAGTTGTATATAGTATAGTGATATTTATAATTATTGTAATTATTGCTTTTATGGTGTTTATTTTTTTTATAAAGATGTGATTTTATTTAAATAATAAAAAGTAGCTATTTATATAATTTTTCTTTCTTAAATATTATATACTAAGTAGTATAATCCCTCCTTAGCATAGCGGTTAGTGCGACCGGCTGTAGACTTTAGTAACACACTATTTTTGTTATTTTCGAATAACAAAAAAAGGCAGTGACCGGTAGATCCCCAGTCCAAATCTGGGAGGAGGGAATCCAACTTCTATTTCTATATACTTACTTTTTTAAATATATTGAACTATACTTTTGTATAAATAAAATTAAATGGAGATGATTTGAAAATGGCAGGCGTAGCAAAAAGACCAGCAAAAATGTCACCAGTGTTTAGAATACCAAAAGATAAAAAAGCTGTTGTAGCTAAAGAATTATTTGAATTAAAGAAAGTGAATGGGCAATGGTTTCCCAAGAAAGTAGGAGCAGAAAAAATCATATTAAAAACTATATTTGAAAGTATTAATGAATTAGAATTACCAAAGGTAAAAAAATCGTGGACTAAAGAAACAGTAGGTTCTATTATTGAAGATTCTATACATCAATCGCGTCAGATTGTGAGAGATATTTTAGACCAAACCTCTAAACATACAGGCATACAAAATATAGAAACCTATAATGAGGTTTTCTTAAAAGATATTTATTATCATCATTTAAAAGTTCGTGGCATTACTCCATCTGTTTTAAAACAAAAAGGTTTTACTCTTGATGAAATTAAAAAAATAAAAACAGGAGATTACTTTTTTAGGAAATAATTTTTATTAAGCATTAAAGAAGTTGGTAAGAATGAAACTAAAGTATCTAACAACGAACAACAAACTCGCTTCCCCCCAACCAAATCTAGGAGAAGAGAATCTTTTTTATTTTTTATAAACTCTATTTATTACTTCTAATTTTTCTTCATAATTAATTGATGTTTTATAAAAGTACCAAAACGTACTCATAAAAAAATTTATCCAGGCTTCATCAGAAATATCATACATAATAGTAATATCTTTTTCAAGTTCATGAAGCTTATAATTCTTCTCTTCTTTACTTTCTTTAAAAATGGCGTGACCGCAATCAAACACTATGCCTCTAAGTGGTTGAAGTTGATGTCTAAGTTCAATAGATGCGGGATATCTTTGTAATAATGGCATAAGCAAATTGATATTCTTTACAGTGTCTATATCTATTCTTGCAATTATCTTTATCTTTAATCCTGTTTTTAATTTAGATTCTAGTTTATCGATAAATACTTCATTTTTATACTTCATTTTTAAAAAAGAGAGATTGCCTGAAAAAAGATATATAAAATTAGATTTTTCTAAATATTCAAAAACTAATTTAGGATCTAAATCTTCACAGTTCTTTAAAGTATATCCATTAGATCTGTCTTTTGGAATGTATTGGAATACCTCCATAAAATTGAATTCTAATTTTGAGTTAGCTACTTTAATTTTAGTAAATAAATTTTCTTCAATATCTGTTGAGGATATCTTATTAGTGGAGTACACTAGTTTAATAGTGTTATAACCCACCTTTATATGCTTAATATCTATAAGGCCAGTGTTTTTTTTAAGCTCTTCAATGTATTTTTCAGTAGTTATCCAACTAATTACTAGTTCCTTAGACAATTCCTGTATCGTCCTTGGCTCTTTACCTACAATCTTTAAAATTTCATTTACTTTCTCTTGTGATATCATACAAATATACTAGTTACAAAATATTTAAATACTATTACTTTTATTAAACATAGGTTATACTAAAGTAAAACCATATATTATTAGGTTTAAAACCTTAACTAATTCTATAATAGTCAAGAAATTAGGAGGGAGAAATATGGAAAATACATTGTATAACGAAATTGCAAATAAATATGTAGATGCAATAAATGAACCCAGCAGACAAATTAGCAAAAATTATTCTCAAAATCCTAGTTTATTTAATCATATAGGACTTGTTTATAATAAAACCATTTTAGATGTGGGTTGTGGATTTGGGTATTACTCAGAAAAATTATTAGAACTCAATCCACGAAAAATTGTAGGTATTGATTCTTCTATAGAAATGATAAAAATCGCAAAAGAAAGAAATAACCAAATAGATTATAGACTACTTGATGCCACAGAAATGCCAATAATTGACAAATTTGATTTAGTTTTAGCAATCCATGTACTTCATTATGTTAAAACAAAAAGAGAACTATTAAAACTATGTAAAAAAATATATAATAATACTTCTTCAGAAGGAAAATTTATCGCTATGATTATGAATCCAGATTATGATTTTAAAAAACAAGAATATTATCCTAAAAAAGAATATTTAAGCACATTTAATAAATTAGAAGCTCCTAATGAAGAAGAAAATTATAAATTGATTATGACAAGTAAATCTAGTAGAATTGAATTAGATATCACTTATTTCTCTAAAAACACATATAAACAGATATTACAAAGTGCAGGTTTTAGAAAAGTTAATTTTCATAATTTAATAGTAAGTAAAGAAGGAATAAACAAATTTGGATTAGATTTCTGGAAAGAACATTTAGAAAACCCAAAATCTTTATTAATTGAGTGTTTACCATAGATATTAGTTAATTCTATCCCATTTTATAAAGGGTTTGCTTCTTAAATATATATCTAATATATATAACTATTTATAGATAAAAATAATAAACAAAAAAATGAAAAAATATGACAGATTCTATTAAACCAAAATTAACTTTTCAGGATTTAATTACTGATAAAGATATACTTAGAGTAATAACCGAACTTGACTTTAAAGAGCCAACAGCTATTCAAATTAAAGCAATTCCTTTAATTATTGAAGGAAAAAACATAATTGCTCAATCAGCAACAGGAACAGGTAAAACAATTGCGTTCTTAGCTGGGATATTACCCAATATCACTAAGCAAAAGAAAGTACAAGCATTAATTATCGTTCCAACAAGAGAACTTGCTAATCAAGTTTATGAAGAAGTAAAGAAGATGGCAAAATATAAGAACACAGAAGCTTGTGTTGTATTTGGTGGAACATCAATCAATAACCAAGCAAGACAATTAAGGTATGCAGATATGGTTATTGGAACACCAGGAAGAATAATTGATCAAATTGATAGAGGGAACTTAAGATTAGAAGCAATAAAATATTTAATCTTAGATGAAGCAGACAGAATGTGCGACATGGGTTTCTTTGAAGATATTACTAAAATCATTAAACAAACACCAAAAGACAGACAAACAATGCTTTTCTCTGCAACAATCTCTGATGATATTTCAACAATTGAAAAGCAATACATACATAATGCTCAGAGAATTGTAATTGAAAATACAATTGATCCTAAAAATCTATTACAAGAATATTACTTAGTTAAATCAAATATGAAGTTTTCATTATTACTTTATCTTGTTAAACAACATTGTAAGAAAGCAATAGTGTTCTGTAACACAAGAAGCGAAGTTGATGTGCTTTTTAATAACCTTAAAGAAAACAGAATTGAATGTTTTAAACTACATGGTGGATTAGAACAAAATAAAAGAACAGGAACTATTGAAAGATACCATCAAAATAAAGAAGGAGTATTAATTTCAACAGATGTTTCTGCAAGAGGAATACATATTGATAATTTAGAGTATATCTATAACTATGATTTACCTAAAGATCCAACACAATACATTCATAGAATTGGAAGAACCGCTAGAGCAGGAAAAAAAGGAAAAGCAATTGCAATAATTACTTCAAAAGAAGAAACAGATTTCTTAAAAATGTGTAGAAGATTTGGTTATAAGGTTGAAAATAAACAACTTCCACCTCTTGTTCCTATGAAATTAAATAGATCTACAGAAGAAACAAGTAGATTAAATGATAGAAACCAAGAAGGCAGAAATGTAAATAGGAATAGATTTGCTGAAAGAAAAGAACATTTCAGTAAGAATGGAAGAGATAGGAAGAAAGAAAATGTTAAGAAAGTAATAAATGGAGAAAAGACTCCTGAAGAAATGCAAAAACAAAGAAGAGATTTCTTCAAGCATAAAGATAAATTACAGCAAAAAAAATACACTAAAAGAAGATAATTATGGTTAAAGCAAAAGAAACAAAAGACCTTAAATCAAAAGTACTTGATGTTGCAGTTTTTGTAATTATTGCAACTCTTGTAATTACTTCTGTTTTTAACTTTAACAAAATTTTTATGACAGAACCAGATTATGATGTTTGTAATGTGGGATATAATGGAAAGACAATTCCTATTGTGACACCAGTTACACAAGACTGTAACTATTCACAAACAGAAATAAATGTTTGTTCAAGTCAGGGTGGAAATTTAATTTATAATACAGATTGTACCACTAAGTGTGATTTTTGTTATCAGGCATTAGAAACACAAAGACAAGCTTATGAAAAAAAAGCAAGTTGGTTTAGAATTATATTTTCTTTACTTGTGGCTTTAATTGTTGTTAATATTAATTTTAAAGAAAAACTAATCTATTATGCAATAATAACAGGATCATTAATATCAATGATCGCTGGAACTATCGGAGCATACTCTATATTGAAACAATCATTATTCCCTATAGTAACAACTGTAGAAATATTATTTGTTTTACTAATATATAATATAATCCTAAAGAAAACTAAGCAAAAGAAATAAGCCTTATTTTACTTTACTTCTTATTTCTCTTTTTTTATAATTTGGATTTTTAGTAATCACTATCATTTCATTAGTATCCTGTCTTTTTAAAATATATCTAAAATGAGATTTGTTAAAATTCCTAAATACTTGTTTTATTTCAGATAGGTTTTCTTTATTAGTTTTAAAAATTTTTACAAGAATCGGAGAATTTCCAACCACTCTTTTATTTACTTTTTTAGTATTTTCTAAAGGATACATTATAACAAATTTGGACTTATATTTAGCTCTTTGATCAGCAACTACTCTTGCCATTAATATTGTACCTAAATCTTTCTTTTGATGATTTTCATCTATTGCAAATTCATTAATTTGAAATATATTACTTTTAGTTTTTACGCGATTTTTATTATAAAAATTTTCTATTTCTTGGGTTGTTAAATCTTTGCCGTTTAATTCTTTGTTAACAAATCTTTCAAATTTTAAATCAATATAATGATCAGATAAAGAATATAATTCTCCAGTTATAAACCCTAAAACTGAAGACCCGTCTTTAATTAAATAAATAATAATTTTATTGTTGTTTGTAACGGTTCTATTTTTCCAAAAATCTTTATCATATCCAAATGATCCTATTTTCCGTAATCTTTTAATTAATTCAGGAGTTAAATCATCTATATTCTCCCAAGTAATCTTTTGATATCTTAAATTAGGGAATTCCTTATGTAGTGGAATCATATAGAATAGGATTAAAGAAAACTTTTTAAACTATTTGAATTAAATCTTAATAACTATATTTAAATTCGTGATAAACAATGGTTAAAAAAAAAGAAATAAACAATATTAAAATAATCGATAAGAAGATTATTGAAAAATTAAACATAGATAAAAAAATTATATCTAAACTTAAAAAACATAATGCGAAATTAAAAGAAGAACAAGAAGTAATAAAAAAAGAAGTTTCAGAAAAATTAATCACTTTAATTACTGCAGCCTTTGGACTTGTTGCGGCACTTGCCTGGAATGATACTATAAAAGCAATATTTCAGTCTCTCTTTGGAAAAGCAGAAACTGTTTGGGCAATGATAACTTATTCAGTTTTAGTTACTGTTATTGCCGTATGGGTAACATTAAGGATTACGAAAATGACAAAAAAAGACCAGAAATAGAATTTAATCTTTAATAGGAGAATCCTAATCGTTTTTAAATATTTTTCTTCTATATTTATATTAAAAAATCGATTTTTAAAAAAGAGGTACAAAACATGTTTGATGCATTTAATAGATCTTGGCAAATAACTAAACTTTGCTTTAATATTATGAATAAAGACAAAAGATTGTTTTTATTTCCAATAATTTCTGGAATCTTTTCTATATTGTTTGTTCTAGCAATGGTATTTCCATCAATTATATTACCAAGTTTAACTAGCAATCAAGGATTAGCTGAAGGAATAAATTGGATAATTGTTTTTGGAATATATTTTGGACTTGCATTTATTGCAACTTTCTTTAATGTTGGTGTGGTTTATATTATTAAAAATACACTTGATAACAAAAAAGTAAGTTTTGGAGATGCAATGAAATTTGCATTCTCAAGAATTGGAATAATATTAGCTTGGAGTCTTATCTCTGCAACAGTAGGACTAATTCTAAGAATATTAGATGAAGTTGCAGAAAGAATTGGAGGAATTGGCGAAATTATAATTAAAGTACTTACTTCAATTATTGGAGGAGTATGGAGTATTATGACTTTATTTGTTGTTCCAGTTATGGTATATGAGAAAGTTGGCCCATTTAAAGCAATTTCTAGATCAGTTGAAACTTTAAAGAAAACTTGGGGAGAAACTTTAATTAAGCAAGTTGGAGTTGGATTAATGGCTTTTCTGTTCATATTATTGGGAATAATCGCAACAATACTTGGAATAATATTACTTTCAACATTAGGGACAATTGTCTTATTAGTGTTTATAGTAATAATGGTTATTTACTTTATGGCAATAATTTCTTTCTTTTCTGTAGCAAATAATGTATATAATACTGCATTATATGTGTATGGAAATACAGGAACCGTTCCATTAGGTTTTGATCAAAATATTGTTCAAAATTCATTCTCAGAAAAGAAAGAATAATTTCTTTCTTCTTTTTCTAATTTTTTTAAACAAAAGATATATAAACATAATATATCTATATTTAATAGATAAAATAATATTTTTAATAATTATATTTAATGGAGGAATAATTATGTTTCCAGGATATTGGAGTGAAGGAATAAGAGGAGAAAATTGCTCTGATTGTAAAAGATTCAGAAGAGCTGCTACTAATAAAGCAAAAGGCACTTGCGTTGGTAGAGACGTAGTCGCAAAAGGCGGTTGTGATAATTTTATAAGAAAATAAAGGTGGAAAAAAATGGTAATAAATTATGCGTTAATTGGTTTATCAATTGTTTTTATAGCTTGGGTAATCCAGTTCTTTACAATGAACAAAAGAAGAGAAATATCTACCAGTTTTATTATAACATATATGCTTGGGGTTATTTTTCTTATCTTCGATGGATATAAGGCAGGACAAATTGAAGGAGCAATAATAAACGGATTAGTTGTCTTAGCTACAATCTGCGTATTAATTAAATTTTCTAAGCCACAACATTAAACTTAAGAAAAATATGGACACTAAAAAAACAGAAATAATTCCATCTAGTGTAAAACTAGTTGGTGAAGTTCCAATAGATACAATTAGACCAGAGATATTATCTATAATTAGAGAAAAAGACCCTAAGATTATAGAAGATGGATATATTACTAAAGAAGAATTAAAAAGATATAGAAAAGAATATATAGAAGACATATTACTAAAAGAAAAAGGAGAATTAGACAAATTAGATAAAGATGTTTTAAAGAGTCTTGTAGATCATGAATCAATTGTAAAAAATATTACAAAAGATAAAGAATCAAGATCTGTTGGACAAAAGATGGCAGACAAAGTTGCAGAATTCGGTGGATCTTGGACATTTATTATAATGTTTGGAATTTTCTTAGTTATTTGGATTGTTATTAATAGTGCTGTTTTTTTATTGAAAGCGCCATATGATCCTTACCCTTTTATTTTACTTAATTTAATATTATCATGTATTGCTGCAATTCAAGCACCAATAATTATGATGAGCCAGAACAGAAAAGAACAAAAAGATAGAAAGAGAGCAGAAAATGATTACAAGATAAATCTTAAAGCAGAACTTGAGATTAGAAACTTACATGAAAAAATGGATAATTTAGTACAACACCAATGGCAAAGATTACTTGATATCCAGAGATTACAATTAGATTTAATGGAAGAAAATGAAAAAGAAACATTAAAGAAAACTATTAAAAAAAATAAAAAATGAGGCGGAAAAAAATGGTTGAAAAAAAGAAAAAAAAAATGAAAGCTATAAAAAATAAAACAAAAATTAATAACCCAAAAATAAAATCCAAGATTGCCGAAAAAAATAAAACTCCAGTTATTGAACATAAGAAAAATAATAAAACATATTGGGAATATTATTCTTTAATTATATTTTTAATATTCTGTGTTCTGTTTATATCTGTATTGATTGTATTTGTATTCTCAATATTAGGGTCTAAATATTTATGGGTAGTTATTCCTACAACACTTATATTATGGGGTATCAGTTATTTACTTGCAAAAGCATTCTTAAAGAAATCACAAAAATAAAACTGGTTTTTCTTATGCCTTTAAAACCAAAGTTAAAGAGAACAATACAGAATACTGCAATTATTGGCGTAGCTACAATTTCTGGCTTTGGAACACAAAAGGCAATAGATAATCATTTTAGTAAAAAAGCTATAGATAAAAGTTTTAAAAATTCAGAAGCAACTGTAGATATTGTTTCTAATATTGCTGAAATTAAAGAATTAAATAAAAATACTAATATAGGCAACTTTTATTTTCTAGAAGAAGACAAAATGATTATAGCTGACGAAAAAATAAAAAGAGTAAATCTTGGAGTTGTAAAATTAAGACAAATTAATGATATACTTCCAGAAACTCAAAGAAAAAATATTAATGATATTATACAATTACGAATTAGGAAAATTAATACAGAAATAAAAAACAATCCCAAATTAAGAAAAACTATAGAACAAAGAATTGGAGTTTTAGACTATAAAAGATATCTTTTATCTTTGCCTTTAGATAAATTAAGTACCATTTTTTCTAAAAAAGAAATAGAACAAATAAAAAACGAATTAAGTTATATTCCTAAAGAGAAATTAAAAGAAATTCAATCTAAATTGGCAGATATTAAAGCTTATTCTCTACTTGCAGGAATTATATTAGGTTCTCTTGTTGGTAAAACAATAACAGATGCAAAACAAAAAAAAGAAGATAATTTTCATTTTCAATAAAACTAAATTAAAAGCAATACAAAAATAAAAGGAGATTATAGATTAAACATGTTTTCAAATAGAGGCCTTTTTGAATATCTATCGAAAAAGGAATTTGCAAGAATTAAAAGATTTGCGAAGGGTAAAAAAACTCCATTTCTTATTATTGATCTTAAAAAAATTGAAGAAAAATTTGATGAGTTAATGGGTAATATTCCTTATGCAAAATTATATTATGCAGTTAAAGCTAATCCAGAAGATGACATTATTAAGATGCTTGCAAAAAAAGGATCTAACTTTGATGTTGCCACTGTTTTTGAATTAGATCAGCTATTAAAATTAAAGGTGTCTCCTGATAAGATTTCTTTTGGTAATACCATTAAGAAAGAAGAAGATATAGCTTATGCCTATAAAAAAGGAATAAGAATATTTGCAACAGACTCTATTAGTGATGTTAAAAAGATTGCAAGAGCAGCTCCTGGAGTAAAAGTATTCTTTAGAATAATTATGGAAGGTGGATCAGCTGATTGGCCACTTTCTAAAAAGTTTGGTGCACACCCAGACATGATTTATCATTTAATTTTTGAATCAAAGAAATTAGGATTAATCCCTTACGGAGTATCTTTCCATGTTGGTTCTCAACAAAGAGATATTGGACAATGGGATCAAGCAATTGCACAGTGTAGATATTTGTTTGATGCAGCTAGAGAAGAAGGAATAGAATTAAAATTAATAAATATGGGAGGAGGATTTCCTGCCAATTACATAAGCCCTACACATAATCTAGAAACATATGCTAAAGAAATAACTAGATTCTTAGAGGAAGACTTTGGAGAAAATTTTTCTGAAAATATGGAAATAATAATTGAACCAGGACGTTCAATTGTAGCTGATGCAGGAGTTATTGTTACTGAAGTTGTAATGATTTCTAAGAAGTCATTATCTAATCAGTATGAATGGATGTATTTAGATATTGGTAAATTTGGGGGATTAATTGAAACTCTTGATGAAACTATTAAGTATCCAATATTTACTGAAAACTATAAGAAACCACCAAAGGAAAAAGACTGTAAAGAAATGATAATTGCAGGACCGACTTGTGATTCTATGGATATACTTTATGAAAAACATAAGTATCTAATACCTAAGAGTGTAAGAGAAGGAGACAGACTATATATCCTTTCAACAGGAGCATATACTAAGAGCTATTCTTCTATTTACTTTAATGGATTTCCACCATTACAAGTTTATATCATGAAAAGAAACTACAAGCACACGGAGACAGAAAAGAAATGAGTATAAAAAAATCTAAAAAGATACAGAAAAAATTATTTGAAGATAGTCCCATTAAACTATCTCCTAAAAAAAAGAATTTATATTTATTAATTGCAGTTGTGATTATAATATTAATTATATTGGTGGCTGTTTTAGTAAATAAAGACAAAAATAATTCAACTAATAACGAAATAACTGAAACTGAAAGCCAAATTACTACAACAAATAATGCGGGCACCACAAACAACAATTCAGAAATAATTACAAACAATACCATTAATGCAAGCTCTACACTTGAAGACTTTTATGCAACAAAAAAACCATCATTTATTGTATTTGCAGGAACTTATTGTGGACATTGTAAAATTCTTGTTCCAGAACTTGAAACTGAGATTTGGGATAATTACTCCACTAAAGCAAACATTTGGATAAATGTAATTGATGGAAAAGACGGCAAAGTATTTCCTGTAACTGAAATAGCACAAGGATATAATCCAAATCTTGACTATGATGCCATTATGGGAGATTGTGGATATGTTCCAGCTTATGTTGTTCTTGACAAGACTGGAAAAGAAATACTAAGATCATGTGGTACAGAAAAGACAATTGATGAAGTTAAAGCAGCCTTGGATAGTCAATTAAATTAGAATAGATTTAGTTCAATTCTACAATTTCTTTATTTTAGTAATCTTTTTAAATATGTTTGTTTAATTATTATTTATTTTATAATTATTTAATAGGGTGAATTATATGAATACAATTGATTTAGAAAGAAAAAAATCTATAAGACAACTAGAAGACGCAGGATTTGATTATAAAGAATTAAAAGCACTTAATGAAAGATATTATAGAATTCAATCTATATTAATAAATACGAAATTAAAAGAAAATAAAATTGCATATCTAAATGTTACAAAAGAAATAATGAAAACAATAAGTGCTATTTTTAAAAAAATGGGAACATTACATTCTGTGCATTTACGTTCTGAAGGAAATCAAAAAAACGTTGGTTTCGAATTAATTGGAGAAAAATTTATAGAATTATTGGCCTTAAAAAAGTCTGGTATAAAAATAGAAAATGCAATAAAAGAGGTATATCCTTTAACAGCAGAGCAAATAACAATATCTTATGATCAACTTAATTATGAGCATAAATTAAAAGAATTAGGAATAGATCCTAATGAATTTTATAAAACATTTAAAATAGATGTTTCTAAACTTCAAACAGAAATAAGATTGTATTATTTATCTAAAAATAAAAAAGACGCGATATTAGAATTAAAAAAATTAAATGAGAGAATTAAAAAAATTAAAAATTCAAATATTAAAACTAATCGTCCTAAACCTTTTAGATCTATATCAAAAGCGAAGTAATTTCTTTGCTTTCATATTTAATATTTACATCATTTATTGGACAGAAGTATAAACCCTACTGAAGATTGTGGCGTTTTAAAAAAATTAAAAAAAAGAAAATAAGTTAATTAAAACTTATTCTTTGTAAACTGGTTTCTTAGAAATTGTTTTTAATGTTTGTTCTCTTGGTCTGCTTAGTCTTGCTTGTCTTTCTTTAAGCATATCTTTAGTTTCTTGTAATTTTGCTTTTTCAAAGAAATCTGCACTTTTATAAACTTCTTCAAATCTCTCTCTTTTATTTATTTTCTTTTCAAGTTCTTCTTGACATTTTGGACAATATATTCCAAAATTGCCAATTATTCTTCCACAAGTTATACATTTTTGCGTCATAATTATTCCCTTTTTTTCTTTTCCCCTTTTAATTTAATTAAATAATGTAATAAATATGTTATCTAATATATTTAAATACCTTACTTTTTTTGTTATCTACTGCTCCCCTTCTTCTTTTAACAATGGAAAGAGAATTACTTCTCTAATGTTTGCACTGTTTGTAAAGACCATGACAAGTCTGTCGATTCCAAGACCAAGGCCATAAGCTGGAGGCATTCCGTACTTCAAGGATTCAATAAAGTCTGTGTCTATTGGATGATTCTCTCCTTTTCCTCTTCCTTGATCTGCTTGGTCAAACATTAACTTTTCTTGAAGTATTGGATCATTTAATTCACTGTAAATATTTCCTGCTTCTGTTCCATTAACATATGGCTCGTCTCTTTCAATCAATTCTTTGTTATCTCTATGAAGTTTACAAAGAGGTGTTGTTTCTTTTGGATGGTCAATTATATGAACTGGACCTAAAAGATGTTCTTCGCAATAGTGTTCGAATAACTCTGATATTGCAAGACCTCTCTTGAAAGTCTCAATTTCAAGTTTATTTTCCCTTAGAAGATTCTTTAAGTCATCATCACTTAACTTTTCGATGTCAACGCCGCCAATCTCCTTAAGAGCACCAATCATTGTTAATTTCTTCCATGGTCTCTTGAAATCAAAGGTTTTTTCTTGATAAGTGATTACTGTTGTTCCATAAAGCTTCAAAGCAACAGTTTCATAA
>Ga0172381_10002813_pt1 | contig 18810 bp, 21 predicted proteins | sample Leawel6488metaG_FD_119754 | JGI IMG/M metagenome (GOLD analysis project Ga0172381, IMG submission 119754) | Leachate microbial communities from a municipal landfill in Southern Ontario, Canada - Leachate well 64-88 metaG | ecosystem: Engineered > Solid waste > Landfill > Unclassified | place...
CTAATGGAATCATGATAGTCTTGGGAATCGTTGCAGCTATTTTGGCTCCCATAGCTGCTACTTTAATTCAATTATCCATTTCAAGAAAGAGAGAATTTTTAGCCGATGCGTCAGGAGCTTTGTTGACCAGGTATCCAGAAGGGCTGGCCAGCGCTTTAGAAAAGATTGCCTCGGACAATAGCCAATTAAGGACGGCAAACAGCGCCAATGCTCATCTTTTTATTTCTTCTCCTTTTAGAGGAAAAGAAACTAAGAGCTGGTTTAATAAATTATTCATGACTCATCCGCCAGTGGAAGAAAGAATAGCTAATTTGAGGGGGATGAAGGTTTAGTTCTGGAGGGGTGCTCCGAATGGTAAGGAACACGATTGGAAATCGTGCGCTCGCAAGGGCTTGCAGGTTCGAGTCCTGTCCCCTCCGCCAGATTAGCATCTTTGAATATTATTTAATCCATAGGATTTTAGAAATATTAGCTTGAAAAGTTAATGTTAAAAATACTTGACATAATGTATGTTATACATTACATTGTAATTATAACAATAATATACATAATATGTCATATAAAACCTTCAAGATTGCAAGAATATTAATGGCTATGTTTATAGCCATGACAGTTTCAATCGCTATCACAATAGAAAATGTCTATCTCGCTCTTTCGGCCGTTATCGTCGGAATGATTTCGATGTTTTTAATAAAGAGAAACGTCAAAGCTGTAATGGTTGATGAAATGGTTAAAACCATTGCCGGCAAGTCGGCCCTCATGGCTTACAGCGTCTCAACTATTGCCCTAGCAGTAATTTCCTTATTTTTAGTTTTTTCTAATTTAAGCAATAGGGGATCACAATTTTACAACTTAGGAATTATTCTAAGCTATATAGTTTTGTTTGAGATGGGCGTCTATTCTTTTTCATTTTATTATTATAATAAAAAATATGGCCGGGACGACGAATAAAATCAAGATTTTGAGAGCGGGAAAGAATATGACGCAGGAGGAATTGGCTGATAAGGTCGGGGTAACAAGGCAAACCATTATTGCTATAGAAAAGAGCAAGTATGTTCCTTCTTTAGAATTAGCTTTCAAAATCTGTAAGGTTTTTGGTAAGAAAATCGAAGAGGTCTTTGAGTATAAATAACTTTATTTTTGTTTTTAATTTGTGTATAATAAAGGCATGAATAAATTCAGCCAAAAAACAGAAGAAGGCATCCTTATTGTTACCGCCTTTTTTGTTTTAATTTCTTCAATGCTAAACGCAGTGCTTTCTATGGTCATAGCCATTGCGAGCCTTTCTATTTTCTTCGGATATAATTTATTAACTAAAAAGCTATGATTTTTGTAACGGGCAACCACCAAAAACTTAAAGAGTTTGAGGAGATTTTGGGAGTTAAATTAGGCCATTTAGATTTAAAACTAGACGAAATTCAATCAGTTGAAGCTGAAGAGGTTGCTAAACACAAAGCAAAGCAGGCATATGAAATATTAAAAGAGCCGGTAATTGTTGAAGACACGGGCTTGTATTTTGAAGAGCTAAAGGGATTGCCCGGAGCTTTAATTAAGTTTTTTGTTAAGAAACTATCTCTGGAACAAATCTGTTCTTTGGTAAAAGAAAATAGAAAGGCCAAGGCTGTAACTTGTATTGCTTATTTCGATAGCAAAGATTTAAAAACGTTTATAGGAGAAACAGAAGGGAAGATAACGGTGGAACCCAAAGGAAACAATGGTTTTGGCTGGGACCCGATATTCATTCCCGAGGGATACAATAAAACTTTTGCCGAATTGACGGATGAAGAAAAAACGTCGAAGTTTATGAGAAAAGAAGCAATTAAGAAATTAAAGGATTTTTTGTCGTATTGACATATGGCCTTAATAGTTTTATACTATTTCCATATAAAGTTACTTTAAATATTGGCAGTCTGACTTCAGAAGATATCAGTCTTTTTAAGCCAGGCTGTCGTGTAGGCAGTCTAGGGTGATGTTATTATGTCAGAAGATGAAAAGTTGAATTTATTGAAAGCATCAAGGAATTTGGAAAGATTGAGGATTTTTAATAACTCCATAAGACACAGTCTTATTAACAAAATGACTGTTATCGGTGGCTATACGGAGTTATTAATTTTTAAGTTTGACAGCCAAAGCAAAGAAGGTAAGTCCTTAGAAGCGATAAGGTCGAGCTGTGAGGATATTAATTCTTTGAATGTTTTATCGAGAAAATACAATGATATGGATTTAGGTCCAGTTTGGCAATCTTTTTTGGGGGGGTACAAGGAGTGTAGGAAGCCCCTAAGCATGAAGATAATTATTGGAGACGGGATGAACAATATAAACCTCTATGCCAGCCCATTTATTTTCATGGTTTGGGAAAACTTATTTGATAATGCGGCTCGTCACGGAGGAGCCTCTGAAGTGAAAATTTATTTCCAAATCGATGAGCAACTTGTCATTACTTTCGAAGATAACGGCAAAGGAATTTCTTTGGAAGAAAAGGAAAGAATTTTTGAAAAAGGATTCGGGAAAAATACAGGAATGGGTTTATTCCTGGTTAAAGAAATTCTTGGAGATACCGGTATGCAAATATCTGAAGTGGGGGAGCCAGGAAAAGGTGCTAAGTTCAAAATAATAGTCAACAAAGACGCCTACAAAATAGAATAAGCTATAAATAGTTTATTTTTTTATATCAAAATAGATGATTTAGGGTGTTTATATGTTTACTTGACAAAATATATAGATATTGTATAATGTAAACATCATGATGTCGAGGATTGTTTCAGGTGAGGGAATGGTTTTCGTTCCCTCCGTGGAAAGCAAAGCTTCCAAAATATTGAGAGAGTTTGTCTCTTTCAATCGCGAGCAGATATTGAACGCTGTTTGTGAACATGGTACAGACCTTGCCGCCGTAAAGGGTGTCGAGATAGAAACTCCTATTGGGATTGCCCCAGGCCGTTCCGTAGGAGCGACAAAATTTATCTACTTTCCCCCGAACTTGGGAACAGTCGGTAAATTGGTTCTCCTTTTTGGAAGAACCGAGCCAACCTATTCGTTTCACGAAAGAATAGGGAAAAGGTGTATCAATATCAAGATATACCTATGACCCCAAACTTTTTTAAGAAAAATCTTAATTAGTTGCGGGTCTTTTTTTATTTGCATTTTTATCACTTTCGATGTATGATTGATAAGTAAGAAACCTTTCTAATTTTAAAAAATATGGACGGTATAAATTTTACAAATAAAGCTCAAAAAATAGTAATGCATGCTCAAAATCTGGCGAGGGATATGGGTCAGCAGCATATTGATGCTCTGCATTTGCTTTCTTCAATCCTTTCGGACCAAGATAATATTGTTCTAAACTATTTGAATAAAATAAACGTTGATATAGAAGATTTGGTCAAAAAGACGAGGGGTGCTTTGAATCAAATACCACCCGCTTCCAATACCCAGCCGATGGGACAGTTTTATCTAACGCAAGACATGGCTAATGTCTTGGAAAAGGCCAAAGAAGAATCTTTTAGCATGGGTGACGAATTTGTCTCTCTTGAGCATCTGTTCTTGGGAATGCTAGGAATCAGAACTCTATCTGGAGAAGTTTTATCAAAAGCTAATTACTTGAAAGCTTTTGGCGCAGAAGAAAATAAAGAAAAACTTGATTATTATTCTGCTCAAAAAATATTCAGCCAATTAAGAGGCGGAGAAAAAATAACCTCTCCTAATCCAGAAGCCAGATACAAAGTTTTTGAAAACTATACCAGAAATCTAACCAATCTGGCCAAGAAAGGAAAACTTGACCCGGTTGTCGGCCGCGATGATGAAATCAGAAGGCTGATGCAGATTTTATCCAGGAGAACTAAAAATAACCCCGTTCTAATCGGAGAACCCGGTGTTGGTAAAACTGCAATTGTTGAAGGTTTGGCCCAAAGGATAGTAAAGGGAGAAGTCCCTGAAAGCCTGAAAGACAAAGAAGTTGTGAGTCTTGATTTGGGAGCGATGATTGCCGGAACCAGATACAGGGGAGAGTTTGAGGAAAGAGTAAAAATGCTTTTAAAGGAGATAAAAAGAGGAGAAGGAAAATATTTGCTGTTTATCGATGAGTTACATACTATAATCGGAGCCGGTTCGGCCGAAGGAGCGGTTGACGCTTCAAATCTTATGAAGCCCGCTTTATCCAAGGGAGAATTGCACGCTATCGGAGCAACCACATTAAAGGAATATCAAAAATATATTGAAACCGATGCGGCCCTGGAAAGAAGATTCCAGCCTATTTACGTTGTCGAGCCTTCAATCGAAGATACGATATCTATTTTAAGGGGTATTAAAGAGAAGTACGAATTACATCACGGCTTGAAGATAAAAGACTCGGCCTTGGTTGCGGCAGCTGAGTTGTCAGCTCGATATATAACCGATAGGTTTTTACCGGACAAGGCTGTCGACCTAATGGACGAAGCTTCTTCGGCTTTACGACTGGAAATAGAATCAAATCCCATAGAACTTGAAGATTTGAAAAAAGAAATTCAAAAATTTGAGATCGAAAGGGAAGCGGTTAAAAAAGAATTGCAAAATTCTTCTCCCAAAGAAAAAGAATCATTTGAGAGGAGAGAAAAAACAATCAACAGGGAATTGTCCGAACTTTCGGAAAGGGCCAATGCTTTTTCGATGAGATGGAAGACAGAAAAAGAAACCATTTCAAACATTAAAAGCTTAAAAGAAAATATTGAAAAAGAAAAATATCAGCTAGAAAGATTATTGAAGGACGGCGACTTGCAGAAAGTTGCAGAGATTAAATATGGAACTTTACCGGATTTATTTACAAAATTAAAAAAACAGGAAGACAAATTAGTCAGGCTTCAAAAAAATAATCCAATATTGAAACAGGAGATCGGGCCGGAAGAAATTTCAAGGGTTGTTTCCAGATGGACGGGAATTCCTGTCATGAGATTGATGGAGTCAGAAGTTTACAAATTAGAAAACATGGAGAAAGAATTGGGCAAAAGGATAATCGACCAGGAAGAAGCCATCAAGGCTGTTTCTAATGCCATTAGAAGATCCAGGGCAGGCATTTCTGAAGAATCAAGGCCTTTGGGTTCTTTCATGTTCTTGGGTCCGACCGGAGTGGGAAAAACGGAAACTGCTAAAGCTTTGGCCGAATTCTTGTTTAATGACGAGAATGCGATGATAAGGGTGGATATGTCAGAATACATGGAAAAATTTGATGTTTCAAAGATGATCGGTAGCCCTCCCGGATATGTCGGTTTTGAAGAAGGAGGCCAGCTGACTGAAAAGGTAAGGAGAAGGCCGTATAGTGTTATTCTTTTAGATGAAATTGAGAAGGCGCATCCCGAAGTTTTTAATATTCTGCTTCAGGTTCTTGAAGATGGAAGATTGACCGATGCCAAAGGCAGAGCTGTTTCTTTCAAGAATACAATTTTAATTATGACCTCTAATGTTGGTTCAGAGATAATTGCCAAAGAAGCTCCTTTGGGATTTGTTGATAACGGAAAAGTCAGCCAGAAAGAAGGTTTGAAGGACAAAATTCAAGCGTCTTTAAAGGAAAAGTTCAAGCCGGAGTTTATAAACAGAATTGATGAAATAGTTATTTTTGACTATCTCGGACCGGAAGAAATAAAACAAATAGTTGACTTGGAATTGAACAAGGTTCAAAAGAGATTATTCAAAAAAGAAATCAAGATTATTGTTTCAGAAAAAGCCAAACAGTCTTTGGCGAGACAGGGATTCGATCCTAATTTAGGAGCAAGGCCTTTAAAGAGAATTATTCAGAAGTTAATATTGAACCCCATGGCTTTAAAAATAGTAACTAATGAAATTAAAGATGGAGATACTATTTCTGTTGACGCTGAAAAGGACGAAATTATATTAAGAACCACTTTTAGCAGAAAGAAAACATTAAAGCCTCTCAAAGTAAGTGCGGGAAAATGATTTTCTGAAAAATTTTAATTGTAAAGTGTTTTCTTTTTGTGAAAATGTTGGTATAATGAAGAAGTAAAATAATTCATTATTAATTATGGAATTTACCGTTAGGCAATTTCTCGGCTGGGTCTTAGTAATCTTAGGACTTGGATTAGTATTCTGGGATATTTCTTCTTCCTATTATTATTTTACTGCGCAAAAAGAATTTCCGCAGGTTTTTATCGAAAGCACGCCAACTCAAAATAATGTTCCCGCGACAGGCGATACAATTCAAGACCAAGTCGGAAAAGTTATTAAGGAGCAGATAGGGCAGTTAATTCCTGAAAACACCGTTACCCAATTATTGAATATTTCTTCCTGGATGATGTTTGCCTCTTTTCTTTTGTGGGCAGGAGGGAAAATTATCGGCATAGGCAATGATTTTTTAAAAAATGATTATGGAAACAGAAAAGACAATTGAAGAGTTGAGTAAAAGAATCCTCGTTTTAGAGGACCGTCTTTGACTTAACTAAAATTAAGAAAAGAGCAATTGAATTAGAAAAAGAAACAGAAAAGCCAGTTTTTTGGGACAATAACGAAAGAGCCAAAAAAGTTTCGCAGGAATTGGCCGACTTGAAAGAAACGATAGAATCAATTGAACAAATTAACAAAAATTTGAACGATATCAGGGAATTGAAAGAAATAGAAATACTTGATGAGGAAGAATTGTATAATGAGATAGAGGGTGTTCTGAAAAAAATAAAAGAAAAGGAAAAGGAAACATATTTCAGCGGAAAGTACGACAAGGGCAACGCTATATTATCAATATATTCAGGGGCGGGAGGGCAGGATGCCCAAGATTGGGCAGGTATGCTCTTAAGAATGTATGAGAGGTATTGCGAAACTAAGAATTTTAAGAAGGAAATATTAGATGAATCTTTGGGAGAAATGGGAGATGAAGGAAGGAAGGGAATAAAATCGGTAGCGATGGCTATAAACGGAAAATACGCTTACGGATTGCTTAAAAAAGAAACGGGAGTCCACAGGTTGGTAAGAATTTCTCCTTTTTCGGCTCAAAAATTAAGGCATACCTCCTTCGCTCTAGTCGAAGTTTTACCGGAAATAGAAGAAGGGGAGATGGAAGTGAAGCATGACGATTTGAGAGTTGATTTTTATAAATCTTCCGGTCCGGGAGGACAGTATGTAAATAAAAGAGAATCGGCGGTTAGGATAACGCACATCCCGACAGGGATAGTCGTGACTTGCCAGTCAGAAAGGCTACAGGGAAAGAACAAGGAAAGAGCGATGAAAATGCTGTATTCCAAATTATATCAGCACAATCTGGAAAATCAGGAAAAAGAATTGTCAAAGATAAAGGGAGAAAAAATATCGGCCAGTTGGGGCAATCAGATTCGTTCTTATGTTCTTCATCCTTATAAATTAGTAAAGGACACAAGAACGGGGATAGAGTCAACTCAACCTGATAAAATTCTTGACGGAGACTTAGATGAGTTTATAGAAGCAGAAATAAAACTATAATGATAGAATTTAAAAACGTTACAAAAGAATATTCGCCTAATTTATTCAAGGAAGCAAAAGTTGCCTTGCAAAATGTGTCTTTTGAAGTTAAAACAGGTGAATTTGTTACTCTCTGCGGGCGTTCTGGCGCAGGAAAGACAACCATTTTAAAACTTATCTCCTGCGAAGAGAAGCCGAGTTCCGGAGTGGTGATGTTCGACGATATTAATACGCTTGATGTCAAAAAGAGCGATGCGTATTCAATCAGGCAGAAGATAGGATTTATTTTTCAAGACTACAAGCTTCTTTCATATAAGACTGTTTATGAAAACGTAGCTTACGCCTTGCAAGCTTTTGATTTCAATGAAAAATTGGTTAAAGATGAAGTTATGCAAGTATTGGAATTAGTCGGTCTTGAAGGCAGGGTCAACTGTCTACCTAAAGAATTGTCAGGCGGAGAAAAGCAAAGAGCCTCGATTGCAAGGGCGTTGATTCACAGGCCGGAAATAATTTTGGCTGATGAGCCGACTGGAAACCTTGACCCTTATCACACAAGGGATATTATAAAGATACTTTTGAAGATAAACGAAGCCGGTTCGACGGTTATTCTCTCGACTCACAGCAGGGAAACAGTCAACGCATTAGAAAAAAGGGTAATAACCTTAGAAAACGGAAGAATAATCAGAGATGAAGAAAAAGGAGTTTTCTCTTTATAAAATATGATAAACTATTTAAAGAAAATATTTAAAAGCGGATGGGATGGTTTTATGAGACAGGGCTTTTTGACCTTTGCCACCTCTTTGGTCATTTTTATCGCTGTCGTTTTGGGAACATCCCTTTTCTTTTTTCAGGGAGGCGTTTCCTATTTGACTCAGCAATTGGAAGATAAGATAGATATTTCAGTTACTTTCAAGGCTGAAGTTGCAAGAGATACGATTCTTCAAATCAGAGAAGATTTGATTAAGCTTTCTGAAGTTAAAAAAGTTGATTACATTTCTCCAGAGGATGCGTACAATGCTTTTGTCGAGGCTCATGAGGGCGACCAGTATATGGAAGCCTTGGGCTTGCTTAGTGTCAATCCTTTCCTTCCTTCATTAAGGATTCAAACTAAGGAGCCGTCGCAATATAAGGCAGTTTCCGAGTATTTGAAAAAAGATGAATATAAAGATTTGATTAGTGAGGTCAATGACTACAAAAGGGGAGTGATGATTGATAAATTAGGAGAAATAACTCATAGCGTCCAATTGCTGGGATTTTCTTTGACTTTTTTCTTGAGTTTGATTGCTATTATCGTTACTTTTAATACTTTGAGATTGAGCATCTATTCGCAAAAAGAAGAAATAGAAATAATGAGGCTGGTCGGAGCGAAAAACAGCTTTATCCGTGGGCCGTTCTTAGTTCAAGGATTTTTGTGCGGATTCTTTGCCGCCATCTTGTCTTTTATGCTCATGACTATAACTTTATTCCTTTTAAACAATCAATTATCATCCTTGTTTATAGGATTTGACTGCCTTGCCTTTTTTAAGGCAAACGTTATTGCGATAATATTGCTTCAGTTACTAGTCGGAGTTGGCTTGGGCTTGCTTTCTTCCTATTTTGCTGTTAGAAAGTATTTGAAAGATTGATTTTATTCGGAGGTCGTCTAATGGTAGGACACCAGGTTCTGGCCCTGGGAATTGGGGTTCGAGTCCCTACTTCCGAACAAATTTACTATTTTTTGGTTCGAATCCTATTGCCCGAGCTTTTGAGAAAAGATGAAACCGTACAAGATTTTCCTGTACGGTTTTAAAAAAGAGCTAAGGGCTACCCGGTTGTCTTTCAAAAGTGGCTATGATTTTGGGTTTGAGGAATTGACCACTCTCAGTGCCGAGCGTCACCATAAGGTGCCAATCGTAATATCTGTCATTACCAGCAGCGCTTCTGTTAATAATGAGAAAAACTACGTCATTGATTCCGTCGCCATTGTAATCCTCGATTCCGAGATTTTCCGGCTTAGTTTCAAACGACATTATGACAGTTGGTGCGGAAAGATGTTCCTTTCCGTATCCTTTCATGGCCTTCAGGTCCCAGTCATTTCCAGCCTTTGATTCGTCCATTTCGAGATAGATAAATTCTGTAGAGTTGTCACTATTAATATCTGCACGAATAGGATCGGCTGGCGTAGGTGTTAAGCACCCTGCGAAAAAGACAAAAATTACCATGACTACTAATACAACGATAGCAACATTTTTCATTAAACATCCCTCCCGAGATTAAAAATAATATATAATAATTAATCCATCGTGTCAATAGATTGTAACGAGCTAACAACTTGGAATAATTATCGTTAAGTAATAGTTATATCTAGAGTCATAAAGGTTCCAAGTTCGTCCTGCTTACCGAATCATCTAAAAATTATAGAAACTTAATTATTCCTTCCTTTAAAACTTGACTTTTTTATAAGTTTTGTTATGTTTATTGCAACAAAGGGGTGGTATCCTTTGAAGGACAAAGAACAGATTAATCTTGAAAAATTATGGTCTCTCTTGATATTAGATATTTCAGAGCTGACCATTGAACAGATTGAGGAAATCTTGGCCGCAAAGAAGCAGCTAAGGGAAGAATTGTTCAATCATTACAGCTGTTTCCCAAGCGAATGGGAAAGAGCCTTGAGAGCTCGCAAGAGAAAATCTGAGCTATCAAAACTTTCCACAGAAGAGCTGAAAAAAATGATTGAAGAAGTGGCAAGATTTCTCGCATCGTTAAGCGATGCAGATGAAGATGATTTATGTGATTCTGCTTTTGAGTCACCGCCGAGCGATTCCGACGAGCACATCATTCACGAGATTCTTCAAGAACGAGCGGCAACCAGCAAAAAACATACCAAAACGAATCGTTGAGTTTCTCAGCTATTCAAAGTCAACTTAATGTGGGTTGACATCTTTTTTTAATAAATCGTTCAGTCTTAAAAAGGTTCCAAGTTCGTCCCACTTACCGAACAGATAAGAAAATTTTGTGCGCTTATTTGCCAATCGCTACTTTTTTTGGTAGACTGACAGTGGTAATTTTATGAGCGCTAATCATGGGGTTAGGAAAGAACTGCATAAAAAATTTGGTATCGCATTAGAGAAAAATTCGGAGATTCTAGAGCAGATCAAAAACCTTTGTGTAGGGCTTGACCTTAAAGGTAAAACCCTTGAAGAGAATACTCGTCTGTTCTCTGAAGAACTAAGCATGCCATACGACTACATTGCGCGGTATGTTAACCGGAAGATTTCGGAAGAAATCAAAAAACGCCTTAAAAAAATTAAAGGCAAGAAATCTGACGAAATCTGCAAGGACTTTTGTCGTAATGGTAAGACATTTGAAAAAAACATTTCAGTTCTTGCGGAAGAGTTAAAGGTTCCCGATGAAATGATGTTTTTGTATGCTTGGCATTTTAATGAGAAAGTAATTGTTGCATTCCGTTTGTACGAAAACGACATTAGTTGTTGCAACTTATTTACCGGCACAGCGGCAGACCGCCAAGCAGAGTTAGAGAAAATTTCGCAGGAGATAAACATGTCTCCCGAAAGCATCAAAAAATTATTAAAAGACTTAAAGTAGTCTTGGCGTCATGCAAAAAGATAAAGACTATGTATTCATTATTAAATAATGGTTATATAGTCTTTTTTATATAATTTAAAAATTAATTGACAGGATAGAATTTTGTATATACAATTTATTTAATAACGGAGGTGAGAAGATAGGTTATATGGCATTAATTGCTTTTCTTAGTCTCTCCGCAGTAGCTTGGTTGGTACTAAGAAGGCACTAAAAGGTTTGCATATTATGCAAACCTTCATCTTTTATACACGATTTAATTCCAAAAATGTTCCAAGTTTGTCCCGCCTACAGAGTAAATTTAATATCGACTTTCAGTCGTTTTTTATTTATGATATAATTTGAATAGTAATAATAAATAACAAAGAATATGAGTAAAAAATTATTCTCTATCATCTTGGCAGTAGCCTTTATCGTTGTGCCTTTTTTGGTTCATGGCGCTACAATTAAAGGCGACAAGAGTTACTATCTCGCACCAGGCTTGACTATAGATGACAATCTATACGCTGCTGGTTCTGATGTTAATGTATCGGGACAAGTAGCAGGAGACCTGTTCATCTTCGGAGGCAATGTAGTTGTATCCGGTCCGGTAGGAGGAGACCTAATGTCATTCGGAGGAACTTTGAATATAAATGGAAAAGTTAGTGGAGACGAGAGGCTTGCCGGCGGCAACATTATAATATCCAATTCAGTAGGAGGAGACCTGCTTGTCGCAGGAGGGCAGGTAAGTATTCTGCCGGGTTCAATTATCGGCAAGGATGTCGAAATAGCCGGTGGGAACATTAATTATAGTGGTGAGAACAACGGAAGATTATCTATAAGGGGCGGAGACGTATATATAAATGGAAAAGTTAATGGAGATTTATCAGTTGAGGCTAAGAGTATAAAGTTGGGGCCGAATGCAGTAATCACAGGAAGTTTTGATTACTATTCTCCGACAGAAGCCGTTTTAGAACAAGGCTCTACAATTGGCGGAGCAGTTAATTTTAACAAAACGACCATGCCGGCAAAGAAAGATATGCCCGGCGCAGGATTGTTTTTAGGTTTTATCACGATGGGATTAATAGTAAAATTAATGATGATAATCATTGCAGCCTTGGTAATTATTTACTTTTTCAGGAATCAATCCGAGGCGATTATTAAGGAAGGCGTTTCTAATTTTTGGAAGAATACGGGCAAAGGTTTTATATTCCTCGTCGTTATACCGGCTGCAATTATTTTAAGCTTCATTACAATCATCGGGACTATTTTGGGAGTAATCGCAGGATTCTTGTATGCCATACTCTTAATCATATCTTCAGTCGTGGCTAATTTGATTTTCGCTCAATTGTGCATGAAGTACATCTTCAAGAGGGATAAATACGAACTCAATTGGTGGATAGTCATTTTGGCAGTTTTGATATTCGGTACAATATCTTTTGTTCCTTTTATCGGATGGCTGTTCATGTTTATTATTTTCCTTGCAGCCTTTGGCAGCCTGTCAGGTTATGTATTCAATAAATTTAAAAATTAAAAAATATGGAAAAAATAAAAGTAGAAACCAATAATCCTTTGGCGTTTTCATGGTTTGCCGGATGGCTCTTTACCATCGGTTTCCTGCATCTGCAATTTTGGAACGGGGTATTGGCTTTAGTTATTTGGCCCTATTACATCGGAGTATTTGTGAGTACACTGGTTAAGCCTTAATGAAATCAATAGCCGGCTTTTTAGCCGGTTTTTTGTTAGAGTCATTGATTTGACAAATGGGTTGCGGTTGGTATTTTATAATATAACCTCCCTCTTTTCTTAATGTTTAAAATGGTATATATTATTAGATAATAGATTAATAGTTAAACCATATGACTAGAAGAATACAATATGCTTATTTCTCATTTCTTTTAAGTGCAGTTTCTATCCTGGCTCATAGCTTTGTTTCTATGCTGGCGGCAAAAACAGAGTGGTTCTTTTTTGGCTTGGCAGCATTGTCTTTTATCGTTTTTTTCTTTCTTTTCGCCTACAGTTTAATGGAATTTATCATTACCAAGGAGCCGGAAGACCTATGGAAACTCGGTTTTTTAGGTTTGTTCGGCCTATTGGGTCTCATCCCCGGGCTTACGCCACTTTTTGCTATTTTTAGCTTGTTCGGATTATTCGGAACTAGAGAATATATTTAAAAACATGAACAGAGATATATTATTTATCGTTATTATTTTTATTTTAGTAATCTCCGGCATCTATTTCGTCTTTTTCAGCAAAGGAGCAGACGATCCGTCTTTCGGGACATTAAGAAGTCTTAGCGAACAGACGGGAATTAAGTTTTCAAACATTTCCGTGAATAATTTTACTTGGATATTTGAAACTGACGGGGAGCAATCCGGTTCAAAAACGATTGTCGGCAAAGGATTTTCCGCTTCCGGTGCAAGTAATAAAGATATTGATTCGGTCAAAAAATACTTTGAAGAAAATGGATTTAAGGTAGAGTCTTTTAATGTCGACCCATCGACTCTTTCGGGGAATTCCGGCTATAAAAAAGAAAAAGCTGTTTGTGTTTTGAAAACAACTATTTGGAAGGATGAGCAAGGGATGCCCATGGCCAGCGACAAATTTGATGTCAGTGTTTCTTGCGGAGAGTTAGAACAATAATAAAAATATATGGAAGAATGCCTTTTTTGCAAAATAATCAAAAAAGAAATACCGAGCTATAAGGTGTATGAAGACGATTCGGTTTTGGCTTTTCTAGATGTCCATCCGATGAGTAAGGGACATACTTTGGTTATTCCCAAAAACCATATTGCCGATATTTTTGAAATAGATGAGGCGACTCTGGACAAAATTAGCAACGTTGCAAAAACTATTGCCCAGAAGATGAAAGACAATCTCGGCGTCGACGGAGTCAATTTATATCACGCCAGCGGAATTCATGCCGAACAGTCTGTTTTTCATTTTCATCTACATGTTATACCGAGAAGAAAAGACGATTCCATCTGTTTTAGTAGTGCGGCTATAAGCAAAGATAACGTGAGCGATAAAGAATTAGAAGAAGTCATGAATAAATTGAAAATAGGGTGATAGGAGGGTATAATATAAAAAAATGAAAAAATCCAAAAAAAGCATTAAAAAAATAAAAAAGTTTGACATTGCAGAAAAATTGATTTCTGGCAAAGACAATGAATCAACCGCAAAAAAGGTAAAGATAAAGGTTATCGGAATCGGCGGAGGCGGAGGCAATATAATTGCCGAACTTTTTAAAAAGTTAAAGGATTTTTCGGCCCAGAAAGTCGAATTTGTTGCGTTAAATACCGACAATCAGGCGCTGAAGTCTTTGCCTAAAGCCTTGAAGATTGTTTCTTTTGGAAATAAATTGACGAGAGGCTTGGGGACAGGAAGAGATGTGGAAGTGGGAGAGCGGGCGGCTAAGGAAGATATTGAGAAACTGAAAGAATTGTTTTCCGACGGCAAAGATTTATATATTTTTATTTCTTCTCTTGGAGGAGGTACCGGTACTGGCGCCACTCCGGTTTTAACCAAGATTGCTGATGAGATGGGCCTTAATACCTTGGGTATTTTTACTCTTCCTTTTGTTTTTGAGGGGAAAAAGAAGATGGACGTGGCGATGAAATCATTGGAAAAGATAAAAGATGGACTCAATGCTTTTATGGTTCTACCAAATGAAAAAATATTTTCTTTGACTAAAGAAGAAGTTTCTTTTGCCGATTCTTTAAATTTATTGAATGACAGGTTGGCCGAGTCTTTAGAGGGTTTATTGAGGACCATCTATTCTCCCGGGCTTATAAATATCGACTGGGCTGACATTAAAACCATAATGGAGGGTAAAAGGAAAATAGCCTATCTTAATTTTTGTAAGGTTAAGTCAAATCAAAACATTGAAGATATCAGCAAGGTGCTGTTAAAAAACCCTATTCTTGAATATCGTTTTGAAAATGCCGACAATGTTATGTTTAATGTTGAGGCCTCAAAAGAATTGTCGCTACAGTTATTGTCCCAGGTTAGCGAAAGGATAGGAGAGCTTGCACCTAATGCTAAAATTATTTTCGGCTTAACGCAAAATCCCAAATTAAGAAACGACATAAAGTTAACGATTTTAGCAACTAGCGGAGAGGCTGAGAAAAAGACAACAAAGAAGAAAATGAAAAAGACAACAAAGAAAAAAAGTATCACGGTTAAAAAACAAAAAACTGAAAAAAAAGAGGAAAAGGAAGTTGAAGTTAGAAGGAGCGCTCTTCAAATAAAGGAGGCTGAAAAAAAAGAAGAAGAAAAAGAAGAAGAAGAAGAAAAGATATTCGATATCCCTGCATTTTTAAGAAAGTCAAAAGAAAAAAATAATCTATGAAAAAAACAGTCAAGAAAGCAATATTTCCTATAGCCGGAATGGGAACCAGATTTCTTCCTTTATCAAAAGTTGTCAGCAAGGAATTGATTCCTTTGGTTGATAAGCCTTTAATACATTATTCCGTTGAAGAGGCTCTTTTATCAGGTATAAAGGAAATAGAATTAGTTACCAGGAAGAATCAAAAAGATGTGTCAGCATATTTTAGCTCTAACCCGGAATTGGAAGCTCTTTTGCGCGAGAGGAATAAAAAAGAAGAACTAGAAATGGTTAAAAATCTGAACGAAATTTCAAAACTTATCAAGTTTACTTATTCAATCCAGAAAAAAGCATCGGGAAATGTTGATGCTATCTGCCAGGCGAAAAAATTCGCCGGAAAGGATCCGGTTGGAGTGTTTTTCTGCGACGATGTTATCTATTCCAATGAAATTCCTGGCTTTCAGCAACTAAAGGAAGTCTATGAAACTTGTCAGAGACCGGTTGTCGCTTTGAAAAGGATGCCCAGAGACAAGCTGTCGAAATACGGAGTAGTTGCAGTTGAAAAGATTGCCAACAATGTTTACAAGATTAGAAAAGTGGTTGAAAAGCCCAAAGGAGAACCTCCTTCCGATTTGGTCATTTTGGGAAGATACATTATTACTCCGGAAGTTTTTGAAAGAATAGAAAAAGACAAATCAATGAGGCTTAACGATTATTCAATCAGCCAGGTTTTAGGAGAAATGGCTGAAGAAGGCAAAGTTATCTATGGCTACGAGATAAAAGGAGAATGGCTTGAGTGCGGAGATAAAAACACTTGGTTTAAGTCCTTCCTGACTCTTTTAATGGCACACCCCGAATTTGGTCCTAAAGCCAAAGAAGCATTAAAGGATATAAAATAATGATGTACGATTTAATTATTATCGGAGGCGGTCCGGCAGGAATGACGGCCGCAATATATGCAGCCAGACAGAAAATGGAGACTTTGGTCGTGACTAAAGAATTCGGCGGACAAATGGCGCATAAGGCAGTTAATATTGAAAATTATCCCGGGTTTGAAAGTATTTCTGGCCTTGAATTGATTTCCAAATTCGAAGACCAAATGAGAAAGAAGGGAGTCAAAGTTTTAAATGAAGAGGTTGATGAAATAAAGAAAGAAGGGGATTCTTTTTTTGTTTTTACAAGGGATGGACAGAAGCTTGAATCGAAGATAGTGATAGTCGCTACCGGTTCCGAACCGAGAAGACTTGATGTTCCGGGAGAAGAAAAATATTTGGGGAAAGGAGTAAGTTATTGCACCACTTGTGACGGCCCGATGTTTAATCAAAAAAACGTTGCTGTCATCGGGGGAGGGGATGCTGGATTTGAAACGGCCCTTTTTTTAACTAATTATGCAAAGAAAATATATATTTTTGAGTTTGCAGATAGATTAAGAGCTTGCGATGAAAATTGCCAAAAGGTTTTTTCTTCCGGAAAGGTGGAAATAATAACTTCAGCTGAATTAAAAGAAATAAAGGGAGCAGACTTTGTTAATCAGATTGTTTTTAAAGACAGAATTACGGGCGACGAGAAGACTCTTGGTGTTGAGGGGGTGTTTATTCAGGTCGGATATCAGCCCGCAACCTCTTTTCTTAAAAATATGGTAGAATTAAATGATAGGAAGGAGATTATTATTAATTTTGAAACATTTGAAACAAAAATTCCCGGGCTGTTTGCCGTGGGAGATGTCAACGCCGGAAAGGTAAAGCAGGTTGTCGTCGCCTGTGGAGAGGGAGCTCAAGCAGTAATTTATGCATATAAATATCTAAATAAATGAGCAATCAAATTAAAAATATAAGGGCAAGAGAAATATTAGATTCAAGGGGCAATCCGACCCTCGAGGTTGAGTGTGCCACAGAAAAAGGAATATATACATCTTCTGTTCCTTCAGGAGCTTCAACCGGAGCTAAAGAGGCATTTGAACTAAGAGACGGAGGCAATAGATACGGTGGTAAGGGAGTCTTAAAAGCGATTAAGAGTGTTAATGAAATAATCGGACCAAAGCTTATAGGAATGGATTGCTGCAATCAAAAGGAAATTGATGAAGTGATGATTGCTTTAGACGGGACCGATGGAAAATATAATTTGGGCGGCAACGCAGTTGTGGGAACCTCCATGGCTGTTTGTCGAGCTGGGGCCGGGTTTAAAGATATAGAGCTATATGAATATATTGCCGAGCTGTTCGGGAATAATGATTTAAAGCTTCCCAAGCCAGCCTTTAATATTATCAACGGAGGGGCTCATGCCGATAATAATCTTGATTTTCAGGAATTTATGATTGTTCCTCAATTAGAAACTTTCAGAGAGAATTTGCAAGCAGGTTCGGAAGTTTATTATAAGTTAAAAAAAATATTAAAGGAAAGTTATCCCGAATTTCCTATCAATGTTGGCGATGAGGGTGGTTTTGCTCCGTCTATTGAGGTCCCGGAAGTCGCTCTTGGTTTAATTACAAAATCAATTAATGATACAGAATATTACGGAGGCAAGGTGAAGATTATTTTGGACGTTGCCTCAACCCAGTTTTATAAAAAAGAGGAGGGGGCGAGTGAGGGATATTACGGACTGAAAACAGGAGTATTTTCGAGGTCTGAATTGTTGGATTATTACTACGATTTAATAAAGGCCTATCCGATTATCGGCCTTGAAGATCCTTTTTCTGAAGAAGATTGGAAAGGATTTGAAAGGATGACGGAAAGAATAGGCAAGGACGTTATGGTTGTAGGAGACGATTTATTAGTAAGTAATCCTGATATTATTGAAGAAGCTAAGATGAGAAAGGCTTGCAATGCGGTGATTTTAAAAATTAATCAAATAGGAACTGTGACTGAGATATTGAAATCGGCCAGAATAGCTAAAGAGGCGGGATGGAAAACGATAGTTTCTCATCGCTCTGGAGAGACTTGCGATAGCTTCATAGCAGATTTTGCAGTAGGAATTTCTTCCGATTATATTAAGTCCGGGGCTCCGGCCAGAGGAGAAAGATTGGCAAAATATAACAGGTTGTGTAGAATAGAGGATAAGATTAAGGGTTAATATATATGGAAGAAAAGAAAAAAGTCGGAGTCGGAGTCGGAGTAATGATTTTAAAAGAAGACAAGGTTCTTTTGGGAAGAAGGAGCGACGACCCCGAGAAGGCCGACAGCGAATTAAGCGGAGAGGGAACTTGGACTATGCCGGGAGGAAAGATGGAGTTTGATGAGAGCTTTGAAGAAGCAGCGATGAGAGAAACTGCGGAAGAAACAGGAATAGTGCTTGATAAAAAAAAGTTGAAACTTATAAGTTTAAATAACGACAAGACGGAAAATGCCCATTTTATTACGATAGGTTTTTTATACGAAAATCCAGATGGAGAGCCTAAAGTAATGGAACCGGAAGAAATAGTTGAGTGGAAATGGTTTAATCTGAATGGTTTGCCTTTAAAAATGTTCTTTCCAAGTGCAAAAATAATTAAGAATTATTTAGATAATATAATATAC
>Ga0172381_10002814_pt1 | contig 18806 bp, 14 predicted proteins | sample Leawel6488metaG_FD_119754 | JGI IMG/M metagenome (GOLD analysis project Ga0172381, IMG submission 119754) | Leachate microbial communities from a municipal landfill in Southern Ontario, Canada - Leachate well 64-88 metaG | ecosystem: Engineered > Solid waste > Landfill > Unclassified | place...
GAATGCAAACTAGAAGTTGGGATGATAAAAATAGCGGAGAAAAAAAATACCGCACAGAAATTGTTGCTGATCGCACTCAATTTGGTCCAAAAAGCGGAGGGGCAGCATCATCTGGTTCAGAAACAGAAAAAGTTTCAGGTAAAAAAGAGACAGAAGAAATAGACACTATAGAATATCCAGAAGAAGATATTAATCCAGAGGATATCCCATTTTAGTAGAAAGTCATCAAGTTCATAAAGTTCATAAAGTAAAATACAAACGTGTTTAACTTTATAACTTTTAACATTATTAACTTTATAACTAGTCAAAGACTATGAAACAAGATTATTTTTCAGCAAACAATATAAAATATATAGATTATAAGGATATAGATATCTTAAAAAGATTTTTAAATCCAAATGGTAAAATTGTAAGTCATAAACGCACAGGAGTAACTACCAAGAATCAACACAAACTTGCTCAAGCAGTTAAAAATGCACGATTTTTAGGTTTGCTTCCATTTGTAGCTAAATAAACCCCGTAGTGAATTTTGGTAAAGCACAAAGTGCATTAAAAAATATTACCAAAATCTACTACAGGGTAAAAAAAAGATATGTTGCAATATAACGAAATAAGAGAAAAAAAAATTATTATTTATGATGATGAACCTTGCGAAGTGGTAGATTCTCATGTTGCTCGCACTCAGCAAAGAAAACCACAGAACCAAGTTAAATTAAAAAGTTTGATTTCCGGCAAAACTATTGCTGCTACTTTTCACGTATCAGATACTGCCGATGAAGCAGATATTGAAAAACGTGAAGTTAAATTTCTTTATCACAACCGAGGCGAATATTGGTTTTGTGATATAGATAATCCAAGAAATAGATTTAAACTTGATTCTGTCTTGATTGGCGACTCTGGTAAATTCTTAAAAGAAAATGGGAATGTTACTGCATTGGTTTGGAATAACGACGATGAAGAAGAGAAAATAATAAAAATAACTCTGCCTATCAAAATGGAATTCAAAATAAAAGATGCACCTCCAGCTGTGCGTGGAGATACTTCCAAAAGTGGAAACAAAATAGTTACTTTAGAAAATGGGACTACAATAAACGCTCCGATGTTTATTAGTGAAGGAGATTCTATCAGAATAAATACTGAAACTGGAGAGTATGTAGAACGCGTGTAAAAAAAGGACTTTAAAAAGGCCTTACTTTTCCCTATAAAAAAAGGACCTGCCTTTGCCTTTAGGCAAAAGTAGGTCCTTTTTTTATTAAACCTCTTCCGTAAATTTCTTGCGTATTTCTTTTAATATTTGTTCCGCTATTTTTTTATTTTCTTTTTCTTTCAAAAATGTGCGAGTAGAATCATAACCAACACCTAATTTTATCTTTTCACCATCTTTTGGCAGATAGAAATATGAATTGCCACTTTTTTCTACAATTTTAAATTTCTCACCTAAAGCGATAATTTCACCCTCTTTGGAAATTCCTTCGTTGTAAATAATATCAAATTCAGTTTGTTTAAATGGCGCAGCTACTTTATTTTTTACCACTTTCACACGAGTGCGACTGCCAACAATATCTTCGCCTTTTTTAATTTGAGCAATTTTACGAATATCTAATCTGATAGAAGTGTAAAATTTTAAAGCCTTACCTCCTGGGGTAGTTTCTGGATTTCCAAACATCACTCCGATTTGCATTCTGATTTGGTTTATAAAAATTACCACTGTTTTGCTTCTGGCAACGATAGCGGTAAGCTTTCGTAAAGCTTGAGACATCAATCTTGCTTGTTTCCCGACGTGATATGCTCCCATATCTCCCTCTATTTCATCTTTGGGGGTAAGGGCAGCGACGGAATCAACTACGATTACATCAATTTTTCCTGTTCGCACCAAGCTCTCAACAATTTCCAATGCTTGTTCGCCAGTGTCCGGTTGTGAAATTAATAAATTATCAATATTTACTCCGAGTTTTTTTGTGTAATCAGGATCCATTGCATGTTCTGCATCTATGTAAGCACAAACTCCTCCGAGTTTTTGTGCTTCAGCAACAATATGCAAAGAAAGAGTAGTTTTTCCAGAAGATTCCGGTCCAAATATTTCAATAATTCTTCCTCGTGGAATTCCTCCAACACCCAATGCCATATCAAGCCCAAGAGAACCAGTTGGAATTGTATTAACATCTACTTTTGGCGAATCTCCAAATTTCATAATTGCGCCTTCTCCAAATTTTGCCTGAATTGCTTTTACTGTATCATCAAGCATTGATACTCCCATTGTTTTGTCTTCTTTTTTTGCTTTTTTCTTTTGCATAAAAATTAGTTAAGAGTGTTGCAGAATTTTCTTTTTCTCGGGTCCTCGGTTTGGGGCCAGACCAGCTCAAAAAAGTAAATTCTGCAACACTCTAATATATTAATTTATAATTTTTTTCATCGCTATTTTTAAAACCATCTTTTGCTTTTATACTTATTATATTATAACCCGGAAGCAAGCTAATTGTCTCGTTGAAATTTCCTTTTTGATCTATTGAAATAATTCTGTCATTTAAAGTTAATTCTACGGCATTTTTAGCATTTCCAGTTATATTTAAAATTTTTTCTGTCATCTTTGCACCATCTACTATATTTACGTCTCTTATTTTTACTCCCAAAATCAAATCTTTGGTTCTAAAAAAAGCATAGACAACAATAAAAAGCAAAAGAGCCGAAAGAAAAGTTATTTTTAATATTTTTTTTAAATCAGTTGTCATTTTAGATCACATTCTCTCCGTTTTCGTTATGAGAAATTTTTTCTAAAACTTCTCTTGGTTTTGCCCCTTCTCCAGCACTGATTACTCCTCTTTCTTCCAATTTATCCATAAGTCGGGCGGCGCGAGCATAGCCCAATTTTAATTTTCTTTGCAAATAAGAAGTTGATGCTTTCCCTGCTTCTATAACGCACAATCTTGCTTCCTCATACATTTCATCATCGTCGTCTTCATTATCATCTAATGAACTTTCAAAAATACTTTTGTCAGCAGAAATAGAACCGCTCGTTAAAATTATTTCATCTGTATTTAATTCATCTTTATATTTTTCTATCAAATATTTAACAACTTTTTTAACTTCAGATTCCGAAATGAAGGCGCTTTGTAGACGTTCTGGTTGCGCTTCACCAGATGAATATAGCATATCTCCTGCACCCAAAAGTTTTTCTGCTCCACCTGCATCTAAAATAGTGCGTGAATCTATTTGTGAAGAAACTTTTAAAGCTACTCTGGCTGGAATGTTAGCTTTAATTAATCCGGTAATGACATTTACTTCTGGACGTTGAGTGGAAAGTATTAAATGAATACCAACTGCTCTGGACATTTGCGCCAAACGAACGATAGCGGATTCCAATTCTCTTGGATAAGCGCTCATTATATCTGCCAACTCGTCTATTATAATGACAATATATGGTAAGCGGTCAGCAGATAATCCCTCCTGAGACTCAGACCTCACCCCTTGCCCCTCTCCTTTATAAGGAGAGGGGTTGGAGAGAGGTGTTTTTTTCTTTCCCCAAACATTCGCATGATAAGATTCTATATCTCTCACAGATTCAGTTTCTAAAATATCATAACGGCGATCCATTTCTTTAGCTGCCCATTTTAAAGCTAAAATAGTTTTCTTTGCGTCAGTTATAACAGGAGTAAGCAAGTGTGGAATATTATTATAAAGAGTAAGTTCAACACGTTTTGGATCTATTAAAATAAATTTTAAATCATCCGGTCCGTTTCTATAGAGCAGGGAAGTAATCATAGAATGAATCGTCACAGATTTTCCAGAACCAGTTGTTCCAGCTACCAAACAATGAGGCATTTTTGCTAAGTTGCCAAACAAAGCCTTACCAGAAATTCCACGACCTAAAGCAATAGTTAAAGGTTTTGGAGAATTTTGGAATTTGCTATCTGAAAGGAGAGTGGCCAAACCGACAATTGATTTTGATTTATTTGGAATTTCAATTCCCACTAAAGATTTTCCTGGAATTGGAGCTTCTATTCTGATTGGGTGTGCGGCCAAGGAAAGAGCCAAGTCATTTTGTAAACCGACAATGCGAGAAAGTTTTACTCCTTCAGCTGGTTTCAAAGCATAACGTGTTACGGTTGGTCCGATAGTTATTTCATCCATTTCAACTTCAATTCCGAAATTTGCCAAAGTGCGTTTAATAATATTTGCGTTGGCTTTAATGTCGCCAGTGTTTGGTTTCCCTTGATCTTCTTCAAGCAAAGAGAGAGGTGGGGGAACATAAGTAGAAAATAATCCGCTTCTTTTTTTGATAGGAAAATCTTCTTCGGTTTCTTCTTTTTTATTTTTCTTTATTTTTTCTTGTTTCTCTTTATCAGAGGAATTTATTTCTTCCCAACCCTCTCCTTTAGAAGGAGAGGGAGAAGGGTGAGGTTCCTGTTCTACTTTTTTTACTTTCTTCATTTCATTCGCATTTAAATCGGAAGTGAAAGCTGGTTTCTCTTTTTTTCTCAGAATAAAATCCCAAACTTTTTTAAAGAGCGGAGAAAGATTTGGTCTAGCGTCAAACATTATTAAAATTGAAATTATTAAAATTGCCCCAAGAAAAATTATGCTAGCATATTTATCAAAAAGAAAAACAAATGGAACAGACAAAACTTTTCCCAACCATCCGCCTGAATGTTTCATTGAAGCAATATCTATCATTCCAAGACTGGAGAGTAAAAATAATATTCCACTTATCAAACGTGTCCAGCCGATGTTTGGAGTTTCTGATTTTAAAAATGAAGAGCCGAGTAATATAAAAAGCAATGGCAAAAGAATATATCCGATGCCCAAAAAATAATTAAAAAATTCGTAAGCATTTTCTCCCGCTCTTCCTCCGATGTTAAACATAGACATTAAAAGGAATAAAGATAAAACAAAAAAAACAACTGCCCAGATTCCATATTTGGTTTCGGTTTTTAATTTATTATTTGTGGAGAAACTTTTACTAAAATTTTCTTTATTTTTTTTCTGCTTTTTATTTTTTACCATACTGTTATTTTAACATATTTAAAAAGGCCTTGCCTTTTCCCGAAGGGAAAAAGTAAGGCCTTTTTAAATTGGCGTGGTCAAGGGCTTACTTTTGCCTAAAGACAAAGGCAAGCCCTTGACCACGCTTGCATTTTTTCTTGTCCTATATATAATGGACAACATGTTAGGTGAAAATAAAAACCTAAAAGACACTACACAAGACCCTGTAAAGGACGTCTCTTCCACAGGTGTTTCTCTAGTCCAGCCATTTGGTATTTATTCTAAGAATTATAATAGAGCCAACAAGCTTATTACCGCCCTTTATATGGTAACGGACATAATGCAAAAAGACGAACCAATACGCGTGAAGTTAAGGACATTGGGGACAGATATTCTATCGGACATAATTTCTGTATCTAAAAGGACACCAAATAATCTTGAAGAAAAAATTACTATGATTTTATCTTTTTTGGATATTGCTTTTAATGTTGGAATGATCTCTGAAATGAATAGCAATATACTTAAAAAAGAATTTACAGAATTAAAACAAGCTGTTCAAGAATATACAAAACAGAATAATTTTTGGTTAGAAGAATTTATTGGAAAAGAAGATGTCCTTGATAAAGGGTCCACTGAAACAAAAGGACTTGCCTTTTCCTCCGCCAGCGGGCGGATGGAAAAAGTAAGTCCTTTTGGAAATAGAATCGGTGTCCAAAAAGGAGGCACACTTTTAAAAGCCATACATAATATAAGCGAAAAGAAAGAACACTTTGAAATTACTAAAAGACAAAGAAGAGAATCAATTATAAAAGTTATAAAGGACAAACCAGATGGAATGAATATAAAGGACATTAATATTGCTCTTGAAAGTATAGGACAAAAATATGGGACAAAAACTTTGCAAAGGGAACTTGTTTCTATGGTGGCAGAAGATATTCTAAAGAAAAGTGGAGAAAAAAGGTGGAGTAAATATTCTCTATAAAAAAGGCCTTGCCTTTTCCCGAAGGGAAAAAGTAAGGCCTTTTTTAGCATGGGGAAACAAGGGCCTACTTTTGCCTAAAGGCAAAGGCAGGCCCTTGTTTCCGGGAAAAGGCAAGACCTTTTTAGGCAAAGGCAGGCCCTTGTTTCGTTTGCATTTTAATCAAAAATATGAGAAACTATACCTAGTGCGGGTTATCCACACAATAATATGTTGCTCTATCTAAGGGTTATATATTATAATATTTGAGTGTAATACAGTTAGCGCCGTATGGTGTCGTTCTGTATTCACAAAATATTTTGTTTTCGTCCGCGATTTCGTCGAAAAAATTTCGGAAGAGAACAGACCCAACAAAGGTCAAAAATTTGTTTGGGCAGATCGTTGAAAACTAAATAATTTCGTTACAGATATATCTCTAACGAAATGAATATTTTTAGTAAAATTAATTTATTAAAAATAGTTTTGTTTTCAAGTTTTTAGAAATCTTTTCATTATTAAATTATCTGTTGCATTAATAATTTATTAAAAGTTAGAAACAGATAAAATAATGATAGACAAATACGCTTTTAGTTTTGTCCTTCCATTAAAAGGGACTGGACAAGTCGAAACTAATTAATGGCGTAAAAAAAAATTATGAGTAAATTATTAAAATCAAAAATCCTTCTTGGAGTTGCGATTTTAGCAGTAGTTGCGTTTGCAGGAGTTGCTCTTGCAGCTGACGGTGCTATCACCATGACTTTGAAGCAAGGTATGAATAATGTTCAAGTTAAGTATCTTCAACAGACTCTTAACGAGAAAGGTTATACAGTAGCTACTTCCGGTAATGGTTCATTGGGTTATGAGACTTCATACTTCGGTCCAGCAACTGCAGCAGCAGTTAAGTCTTTCCAAGCTGCTACAGGTTTAACAGCTGACGGAATTGTAGGTGCTTTGACACGTGCTGCATTAAATGTAGCCACAACCACTACAACCACAACTGGAACTACTACAACTACTACAACAACTTCATCTGGTTCTTCTTCACTATCAGGTGATGCAGGTGATCTTACAGTAACTGGTTCTTCAAAGAATACTGAAGATGAAATTAAAGAAGGAAAAGAAGAGAAAGTTCTTTCTCTAAAATTAGAAGCTGATGATTCTGATATTGAAGTTACAAACTTGAAATTAGAATTCAAAAACGCTACTGCTTATGGAACAGAAAAATTAACTGACTATGCTGATGAAGTTAAGGTTTACCTTGGCTCAGAAGAAGTAGCTTCAGTTGATGTATCTGATTTCTCTAGAGATTCTGGTTCCCCAGATCTTTACACAAAATCTATCTCTTTAGATGGAGCAGTTGTTGAAGATGGTGAAACTGAATACATGTATGTAGCAGTTGTTGCTAGCGACGATATTGATTCATCTGATGTTGAAACAGGTTTAGTATGGACTTTGACAGGAGAATCAGTTCGTTTTACTGATGCAACTGGTGCTATCATGAGTGATTCAGTTGATGAAGTTGTTAAATTTGACTTTACATTAGCTTCTGAAGATGATGATTTAGCAATTAAATCTTCTTCTGCAAATCCTGATGATGCAACTGTAAAGATTTATGAAAACAAGAAGTCTGATGAAGTTCTAGCATTAGCGTTCAAACTTGATAACGATGAAGATTCTTCTGATATGGAACTTCAAACTATCCAAGTTACTGCTGATACAAGCATCGCAACTACTTCAATGAATACAGTAGCTGCAGCTGAAAATCTTATTGATTCTGTTACATTGAAATTAGGAGGAGAAGAATTTGATGCTGAAGATCTTGATGTAGATACAGACTTTGGTAATGATGGAAGTGGACATGGTGTTGTAACTTACACCTTTGATATTGATGGCGATGTAGTTATTGATGCTGGAGATGTAGAGGAAGCAAAAGTTTATGTAACTTTCTACGAACAAGGTTCATCTGATGCTAACTACGCAGACGACACTACTGTTGTATTTGCTGTAGCTAACGCAGATGTTGAAGCTGAAGTTGATGGTGATGAAGTAGATAGCTCTGATATTACTGGTTCACAAACTGGAGCAACTCTAACTCTTAGCCCAACTGCTTCTACTGTAAGTAGCATGGACTGGAAAGTTAACACAACTGGAACAATTATTGACTTCTTCTTCACTATTGAAGCTGAAGATGAAGACTTCACTGTTACATCAGCAAGTATCCTAGATTCTACAACTGGTACTGCAGCCTTTGTAAATAATACTGCAGCAGCAGGTTCACCTGTTACTACATCTGAAGGTGTTCTAACAAAATACAGTGGTGATGATGTAGACAATGTTGATGCAACTGGTTTGCAAGTTGATGAAGGTGAGAAGACAACATTCAGAGTTCGTTATACTTTGGATGAAGATACAAACAACAAGTGGGCAGAAGTTAAGATTACATCTGTAGCTGGTCAAGCAGTTGAAGATGATCTACAAACTTCAGACACAGCAACAACTTCTGGTTTCTAACTTAGAAATTGTTGAGTTGTCTAAACTTGGTTAATACGCCCAGCCCGCAAAAGCTACGCTTCACGCGTTGCTGGCAGGCTTAAAAAGTATTAGAAAAAACCGCACAGAAATGTGCGGTTTTTTTGTTGTGTTTTTGTTGCCTGTGCATATCTGGTCAAGGCAAGGCCTTGACCAGCCTGCTCTGGGGGATATTCACAGGGTATTGTTTTGTTTGCATATTTTTAGGTGGAATGTTATTCTATGAAAGAGATTGTTTGAGTTGTGATATGATATAAATATGAAGAAGGTAATAATTAAAAAAATTAATATTAAAAAACCTAGTTCCAAAATTCTTACGGAGTCAAAATTTTGGAAAAAAATTGCTCTCCAACAGCAATTATTTCTCCATGCAAAACATAACACATAAAAAAATACAAAAAGGTGATGTGTGGGTTGTTGAAAATATAAATGCATCTGGACATATGCAGAGTGGAATACGACCACATGTCATCGTTACTCAAGTAACAGGGGATACAGTTACAATAGCACCCTGTACTTCTGTTGCTAAAAGAGCAAATCAAAAATATACAGTAGAGATTCTACCAACAAAAGAAAACGGACTAACTACTGTTTCTTTTGTTTTATTGGCTCAATCTTTTGCTGCTGATATTAGTTTGTTGGAAAAGAAAATTGGTCATCTTGATGAAAATGAAATTGTTCGTATTCAACTTGAATATGTAAAATATGTTACGGATTAAAAAAAAGAAAAATATAAAATTTTATACACTTGAACAGACATTTAAAAAACGTACAGATGAATTCAAGCAAGGTTATAAGGAAGAATCATCTAGAATTATGTTGGCAAAAGAGATAAGAACAATTCGTTCTAGAAAAAAAATGACGCAGAAAGATGTTGCACAAAAGGCCGATATACCACAATCAGTAATTGCTCGTTTAGAAAGTGGTAATCATAGTGTGTCCCTTTATACCCTTAATAGGATAGCTTATGTGTTAGGGAAAAGGGTTCAGCTGGTTTAAACTAAAACCTTAAACGAAAAAACCGCACAGAAATGTGCGGTTTTTTCGTTGCCAATAAAACTGTGGATATCTGGTCAAGGCCTTGCCTTTTTAATTCTTGCCTTTTTAATCTAAAAGAAAATAATTCTATAGAATCAATTTTATCTCCAGACGAAGACAAGTGTTCAATCTTATTGAGGAATAAAAATATAGAAATTACTTTTCTTAATGAGCTTTACCATAAGTTTTCCATAAAATAAGGGTCTAAAAAGAAAAAGCCCCCGATGTAGACATATCTACATAAGGGTCTTTTCCATAGTGATATTGCTATTATAACAAACTCAATTATTATTTGTCAATCCTATAAAAGGCCTTGCCTTGACCAGCCTGCTCTGGGGGATATTCACAGGGTATTGTTTTGTTTGCATAAAAATATCATTGTGCTATCCTTTAAATATGTTAAACGACCAAGATATAAATAAACTTGTTTCTATTCTTGCTACCAAGAAAGATCTTGACGATATGGTAGCAAATAGTCTGAAAATTTTTGCGACGAAGAAGGATATACAAGAAGTACGAAATGATTTAGGAGATCTAAAAGAACTTGTTTAAGGTCTTATTGTTGCTAGTGATTCTATTGCAAAATCAATTGGTGATTTAACTTTAGAGTATGTTGCTATTAAACATCAAATAAATAGACACGAAGAATGGATAAAACAAATTGCTGAAAAAGTTGGACTTAAACTAATTACTGAATAGTTAAATAAAAGGCAAGGCCTTGCCTTGACCAGCTATAACTAACTTTATAAAGTTTTGATTATTTTGACTAACTTTATAAAGTTTGATATTATAGTAATAAGGTTTTTTATCCTCTCCTTACCCCCAAATACGAAGGTTTGGTAAATTAATTTCTAATGATTCGACCATCATACCATATTCTTTTTGAAAGGAAATTTCATAGGGTGTTTTACCATCTAAGCATTGTCTAGGAGTGTGATTAAACCAATCTTCAATTGTTTTCAATTGTTCAATTGAAATTGATTGAAGATTTGTTTTCTTTGGAATGAATTGTCGTATCCAACGATTGGTATTCTCTACCAATCCTTTTTCCCAAGAATGATATGGATGACAGAAATATATTTCTGTATTTAAACTTTTTTCTAATTGTTTCCACTTCAAAAATGCAATATCATTATCGAGTGTTAAAGTCTTTACCTTTTCTGTTTTTAGCAATTTAATGATTATCTCATTCACTAGGTAATTCTTTCTATTAGGTAATATCTTAAGCAATACTTTTTTTGAATATTTTTCTACTAATACTAAAAGAACAGAGGAATTGTATTTTGAGACTATGAAGTCTCCCTCCCAATATCCATACTCGTAGAGAGCAGAAAGAGGTCTTAAATCAATCCATTTACGCTCTGTGTCATTCAAGTAGCTATCTTTCTTTCTTTTTCTACCTGATTTCATATTGTTTCTGTTCCAAAACAAATATCGTTCTAAACCTGATCTTCTTTCAATGAATTTTCTGATTGATTTTCTACTTGCATATGGAAGACCAGACTGAGTCTCTAATCTTATTGATATTGTTTCTGGTGACCAACCTAAGCTTAATTTCTTTTCCACAAATCTTGTTAAATGACCATTCATTGCTACTTTGTTACAGTTCTTCTTTTTCCAGTATTGTTTTAAATATGCTCGATGATTTGCTGTCTCTGCATCATATCTTTTTCTTTTTCCATTTTCATTTACTTCTTCACTGATAGTTGAAAGTCCACGACCTAATACTCTACCTATTTCACTAAAACTCTTGCCTTGATTTAACATCTTTTCAATACAAAATCTTTCTTCTTTTTGAAGATGCTTTTTCTTATTTTTTAACTTTTTCGCCATAAATACAGGATACCTTACCCTTCGTATTTAAAGGTGGGGATACTTATTAAATATATGGACATACAACAAAAACTTAAAATCATTCAAAAAAAGCTTGGGCTTACTCAAACCAAATTAGCTGAGTTGTAAAAGGCCTTGCCTTGACCAGTTATCCACAGGTAGTTTTTGTGTTATAATTTTCCTATGAGCGGTAAAAATTTGGAGGTAAAAATGTTGTGGCAAACAAAAACGATGGAAATTCTTTGTTATTTTATAGTCTTTACTGTTCCTTTATATTTTAGTGTAAATCATTTCTATCATTTTGAAATTCCAAAATCTCTAATTTTTTTTGGTTCGGTTTTAACAGCTTTGCTATTTTTTCTCTGGGGAAAATGGAAAGAAAAAGATATAAAAATAGAAATAACTCCGCTACATATAGTTCTTTTTATTTTTTTATTAATCTTGACTATCAGCTCTTTTTTGGGTGTTGATTCACTTAACTCCTTTTTTGGTTGGAGACAATCTGTTAATTTAATTTTTATTTACGGTTTGAGTATTTTTGCTTGCTTGATTGGTTGGCTTGTCAGAAAGGATGAAGATTTTTTAAAAAATGTTTTATTATTTTCTTTTTTATCCAGCCTTCTGACGATGATTATTTTTTATACCGGACTTCCGTCTATTTTTTCTCTTGAAGATGGTTCAACTTTGGGGAATAGTTCTTATTTAGGCGGATATTTGTTATTTAATATCTTTTTTGGATTAAGTTTATTTTTTTCTTATAAAAAATATTGGCAGAAAATTTTAGTCGCTTTGGGAATTTTATTTATTTTCTTTTCTCCGATTTTTTTAAATAAAGAAATTTTGTTAGGGAAAATTAGTTTATTAGAAGCGATTAAATCTCCAATGTTATTTTTGGGTATAGCCAATGGGGCGTTTTTGGGAGTGGGAGTTTCGGTCATTGTGATTGCTTTGCTTTTTTTGATAAATTCCAACAAGAAAAAATTAAAAATAATCGGTGCTATTTTATTTGCTATTTTTCTTTTAAGCGCTTTTTATGTTGGTAAAGAATTAACAACTTCCGGTTCCAATCTTAATAAGATTTATGTAGAACAAAAAGGCGGAAACAGATTTTTAGCTTGGGAGATAGCAGAAACAAATTTTTATCAACATCCACTTTTGGGGACTGGTTTGAATAATTACATTTACGCTTTTCAAAAAAATTATACTGCCGATTTTTATAAAGGAGAATATTCCCCGGAGAGATTAAATCAGCCGCATAATGCTATTTTAGGTTTTCTTTCTGACACTGGAATTTTAGGCACTGTCAGCTATTTAGTCTTATTCATTTTGGTTTTTATGATTTTGTATTATAAAAAAGGAAAAGAAAATCAAGTAGAAAAAAATATTCCAAAAAAATATTCTAGAGAAACTAAAATTATTTTAGCAGGATTACTGTTTGGATATTTTGTACAAAATTTATTTGTTTTTGATACTATAACTACTTATTTGATGTTTTTTTTAATTGTAGGAGTAGCTATTGGGGTAAGTCATTACCGTTGGCAATTTCAAATAAATGAAAAGTTTTTGATTATTAAAAAAGTTTTTATTGTTTTTTTGGCCATTGTTGTTTTTGTTTCCTTATTTATTTTTGTGTATCAACCATGGAAAGAATCAAAAGAATGGGGGCGAATAGCTTTTTCTTCCAATAATATTCTCAAATATTTTCCACCAAATAATCTACAGAAAATTTCTATTTTGGGTGGAGTGCAAGACAGCACTTTTTTGGCAAGCAAACTTTTTGATTTATTCCAAAATAATTTATACAAAGTAAAAGATGAAGACAAAAATATTTTTCTGAAAGAAATTGAAGCTTCTGTTGCGCAAGTGGAAGAAGATGTAAAAATTCAACCTAACTACGCAGATGCTTATTTAATCATAGGTAAATTTTTAAATTTGCATATGATGGTGAAAATAAAAGAAGGAGGAATAATAAAATTAGATGGAGAAAATTATGATAAAGAAATTTGGCAGAAGGCTTTCAGTAATTTAAGTAAAGCGTTGGAATTAAATCCGCAGAATCCGCAAATTTATTTTGCTTTATCGCAAACTTATTTTATAAAAAAGGATATGGAAAACGCTCGCGTTTTTGCCAAAAAGGGGATTCTGATTGCTCCAGAATACAAAGGAGGTTTTGATTTTGCCAAAGGATTATTAAAAATGGAGCCGAATAAAGAATTTGAAACATTTTTGATCAAGGCCTTGCCTTTTTAAAAGGCAAGGCCTTGACCAGATATCCACAGGTAGTTTTTGTGTTATAATTTTATTGTGAAAAAAAATAATGAAATTTTAGAAAAATTTATTTGGCAATACAAAGTCGTTGAATATTTATCTTATTTTTCTGTATTTTTTATACCACTATATTTTAGTAGCAAATATATTTTTCCTACTAATATTCCCAAAATTATTGCAATAATGGCTATCGTTATTTTAATGGCCTTTTTTTATTTATGGGGAAGTTGGTATAGAAAAATTCAATTCAAATTTTCTATTGTTGGCTTGTCATTGTTTTTATTTTTAATATCTTTAACAATTAGTTCTATATATGGCACAGATCCGATTAATTCTTTTTTTGGTTGGCGAAATGTAATACCCCTTATGGCTATTTATGCCATTTCACTTTTTGCATTTATTGTCGGTGATTTGATAAAAAATGATAAAAAAATATGTATAAAATTGCTTTTGTCATCTTTTTTGACAAGTATACTAGTTTTGATAATATTTTATTTTAATACCAGTAGCGTTTTGTTGCAGGATGGATCTACTTTAGGCAATAGTTCATATTTGGGAACGTATCTTTTATTTAATTTTCTTTTTGGAATTGGTTTGTTTTTTTACTATAAGAATTTATGGCAGAAAATTTTAATTATTCTGGGGTCTCTTTTTTTGATTATTAATCCACTTTTTATAAATAAAGATTTCCTTTTATTTAAAATTAGTTTGTCTGATGTTTTTTCTAACCCATTATCTATTTTGGGTATTGCCAATGGGGCCACAATGGGAGTAGGTATAGCTATATTATCTACAATTTTTTTATTATTTATTTTTTCAAAAAAGAAAATTCTTAAAATTATCGGTATTGTCTCTATGATTTTATTTGTATTTTCTATTTTTTGGACGGGGAAAGAACTTGTCACTTCTGGCACGCATTTAAATCAAGTTTTTACTGAGACGAAAACTGGAAATAGATTTTTAGCTTGGAATATAGCTCAAAGAGAATTTTCAGATAATCCTGTTTTAGGTAATGGATACAATAATTATATTTATTCTTTTGATAAATATTATAACCAAGATATGTATAGCGACGGCTATATGGTTGAAAGATTTTTTAAACCGCATAATGTTTTTTGGGAATTTGCTTCAGAAACAGGTGTATTTGGACTTTTTTCTTATTTAATTTTGCTTCTTATTTTGTTTTTTACTTTGATAAATATAAAGAGGGGAGAAGAAGAATCTTTTAATAATTTACGAATTGTGTTGGCGTCTTTATTGATTGGATATTTTGTGCAGAATCTTTTTATGTTTGATACTATTTCTAGTTATTTGCTTCTGTTCGTAATAATTTCTATTGGGTTAGGTTTTGCAAATGGTTATGAGATAAAAATAAGTGATAAATTTAAAATTTTACAAAGAATTTTTATTGTTATTTTATTGTTTGCGTGTGTTGTATCAATATATTTGTTTGCTATTGCTCCTTCTCTAGAAGCCAAGATGATAAAAAATGTTACTCCCGTTGAGAATATTACTGAAAACTTTGTTCATGATAGAAAAGGTATACAAGAGGTTTCTTTGTTTTGTGGTGTTATGGACAATACTTATTTATTTAGTAATTTGCTTGATTATTATCAAAAGAAATTATATAAAGTTGATGAAAATAATAAATCTTTTTATCTTAACGAGCTAGAGTCAATGATTTCTAGTTTAGAAAATGATATGCTTTCTCAGCCTTATTATAGCGAATCGTATTTAACTATTTCTCAGATATATAATTTATATTTAATGGCAGAAATGAAAACTGGTAAGGATGTTAGGTTTAATGGCATAAATTATAATAAAATAATTTGGGATAAATCCTACAATGCAATTATGAAAAGTATGGAATTAAATCCAAATAATCCTCAGGCGTATTTAACTTTATCTCAGCTTTATATGCTAAAAGCAGATTTTAAAAATGCTTATCTTTACAATAAGATTACTATAGAGATGGCACCTAAATATGAAAAAGCACATATTATGGCTCGTAATTTGCTTAAAATCTTTCCCAATAAAGAATTTGAAGCATTTTTGGTCAAGGCCTTGCCTTTTTAAAAGGCAAGGCCTTGACCAACAGTAGACATATTAAAATATTATTTATATAATACAAAAAGGAATTTTGCCCTACGCAAACCCCACGCTGTTCACGTTTTAATTATTTAAACCCTCAGAGGCTCTCGAAGCTCAGATAATTTTTTGTTCTATTATGAATTCATTATCTTTGAACGAGTATCGATGCAAATGTGGGAAACTTTTATTGAAAGGAGTCCTTTTTAATGGAACTTTGGAAATAAAATGTAAAAAATGTGGAACTATAAATAATATAGGTACTTTTGAACAAAAGGAGGATGAAAATCATTACACCCTGATTATGAACGAAAAGGGAGTAATTATAAATGTGGATAAAGCAGCTAGTAATATTTTAGGGTATTCTCGTGAAGAATTAATAGGTAAACATTTTACTTCAATTAATCATACTTTGCCAAAAGAAATTGCTGAAAAATTTTTTGGACATAATTCAATTTTAAGTGAAGAAAATCATTTTAAATTAGATACTTACCACAGGGCTAAAAATGGGAAAAATATTTTTATTACTTCCTGTTTAAGATTGCATAAAATAAATGAAAAAGAAAGATGGGTTTTAGTTTTTGCAAAATTAAAGAAAAATGAAGATAATAAAAATAAAACATTTTTAGATAATACTTGTGATTTTTATTTTGATATAGATAAAAATGGATTAGGCGAATATGTGAGCCCAAGGGTTGAAAAAGTTTTAGAAATTTCGCAAACGGAAATTATAGGGAAAAATTATTTTGATTTTATTCTTGAAGAAAAAAGAGAGAAAGAAAAGAAAATTTTTGAATATTTTTCTTCAAGGGTAGAACCATTTCGGGTAGAGCGCAATTTTATTGCGCCATGTGGCAGGAATATATACACTGAATTGTATTTTACTTCTAGGTTTGATGATTATGGCGAATTTATTGGTTATCACGTTTTAGGTTGGGTTAAGAAGCCAATATTAACATAATAACTTGACTATAGAATGTCGTATATAATATAATTAATGTAATTAAATAAACCCGTAGAGGCTCTCGAAGCTCAAGCAATTTGTTTGAGTTTTTTTAATTTGTGATAGCTAATATTAATAATTAATAAAAAAACTAGATTGGTAATTTTTCTTTTTTAGGAAATGTCGAATTCCTCAAACTAAAATTTTTTAGTCTAGTTTGAAAAATAAATTAAAATAATTTAAAAAATATATGAAAAATCTTTTCAAAAATATTATGTTTAAAAAAGCTCTACTAACTTTGTCACTAGTTCTTGTGATAGCCGGTGGAGCTTTTGTTTATAAGGCAATAGCTGCTGTTTCAGCTGTCTCTATTGATAGTCCAACCGCTGCAGCAAAAGATTATGTTCAGTCAGGTGGATCTGTTGATGTTCAATTTGATGTAACAACAAACGCCGCTGGAGATGGAACATTGAAAGTCGAAATTTATTCTGGAACTACGGTGATTGGGGAGACTCTCACAACTGCTTATACATATATAGAAGGAGCAAATAATAATATAACAAAATCTGTTTCTATCAGCGCTGGAGCAACTACTGGAACTTATGATGTAAAAGTGACCGCTCAACAACCAGGTGGTGGAACAGTTGTAACTGACACAGAAACTGGAGCGGTAGTAGTGGATAATACAAAACCAGTTATTGCTTCTGTCACGGTTAATGATTCTTCTTTAATTTCTACTGATACTGGCGTTCATAAATTTATAGCTACAATTAATTTTACGGATACAAATCCGATGGATACAAATGTAAATCCTACAATTACTTTTGATCCAACATTAGCTACAACTTTAACTAATTGTGATAATGCATGGCCAACAACTGCACAATTTACTTATACTTGCGACCTAGAAGATGCGAATATAGAGGAAACTCTTATTGATATAAATGTTAGCGGAGCAAAAGATGCCGCAGGAAATACCATGGACGCTGATACTACTAGTGGAGTGGATAAATTTAGTGTAGATACAAAGTCTCCCGACGTCCCAACCATTGGAACCTTCACTGCAGTAGGCACACCTGTTGTCGCTGCTCATGTTAATGCTGCTAACACTGGTTTTACTTTAACTTTTACTAGTCCAACAGGAACAAATTATGCTGGTACTGCTCATCTATATTTAGCTGGTGCCGATCTTGCAACTCCAGTAACTGTTGCAGTTGAAGCAGCAGAAACTATATACAATCTAACAGGTAATGCTCAATCAATTCTTGGCTTGGGTGATGACGGAGCAAAAGTTTTAACTGTTGTAATTATTGATACTGCAGGAAACGTAAGTACTGCTTCTGACGCTTCTAACATTACTCTAGACAAAACTGTTCCAACTTTTGACACTGTTGCTCTAGGGGCTGATGGATATGTAAATGCTACTGAAGAAGAAACAGGAGTAAATATTGAAATTACTACAACTGACGTTGAGAATACCCAAACTGTAACTTGTAATGTCACTGATGGAACTGCTACCGTAGGACCACTAACCGGAGCAATTTCTAGTAATGCAGTTACAATTGGATCTACTGCTCTTACTGCTTTGAGTGATGGTTTACTCACAGTAACCTGTACTGTTTCTGATGATGCAGGAAATGCTGCAACTGCTGGAACTGATACAGCGACGTTGGATACGTCCGCTCCAACAGGTTATACAATTTCAATTGACCAATCATATATCAATAATGCAAACAAGGCTGTAGCTTCATTTACTTTTGCAAGTGCAGAAGTTGGCGCAACGTATAATTATTCTGTTAATGATACAAATGAAGGAACAGCAGCCATAACAGGAACCGGCACAATCGCTACAGCTATAGATCAAATCACAGGAATAGATGTTCATACATTAGATGATGATACCTTAACATTTACAGTTACTCTTACGGACCCAGCAGGTAATGCAGGAAGTGCAGCTACGGATACGGTGGTGAAAGAAACAGTGGTTCCTGTTGTAACTAATACAAAAATTACAGTCACTGGAAATAGTGGAGTTGGTGGTGAATTTAAGAAAGGAGATACTGTAACTGCAAGTTGGGATAATACCGGCACAGGAGACGCAAATACAGATATTGCTTCAGTTACGGTTGATTTTTCAGAATTTGGAGGAGGCTCAACAGTGACAGCTAC
>Ga0172381_10002815_pt1 | contig 18797 bp, 21 predicted proteins | sample Leawel6488metaG_FD_119754 | JGI IMG/M metagenome (GOLD analysis project Ga0172381, IMG submission 119754) | Leachate microbial communities from a municipal landfill in Southern Ontario, Canada - Leachate well 64-88 metaG | ecosystem: Engineered > Solid waste > Landfill > Unclassified | place...
GTAATAAGCAGGGGTGCTTCTGATGTGACATGGTATTGCGACAGGATTAAACAAGACATTTGTGTCAGGGATCTAGTATGCCGAAAGATGAGACCAACAATATTTCTAGTACCATCGCCAAAAAGATAGGGTCGATATTTTCGACTCCTCCTTTTTCATTTCTCTATTTGAATATTACTCTTTTTGCGATCTATTTGGTTATCAATGAAATTTTAGTCATTGGAGACAGGATCCAACCTTATGCTGCGATGGATTTGATTTTTTCTATATTGGTTGCGCTCCTTGCTATGTTGATTATGGGAGTATTTTCTATAGTTGGAACAGTCTTCTTTGTCAAAGAACTCAAAAAACCTAGAAATGCGAATACTAAGCGAATCAAGACAATTCTTGGTCTAGTAGCTCTAAACCTAATCCCAATCTCGATTCTTTTCATAATCGACTATTGCTGGTATCCGCTCTCAAGTCTATTTTGATTAACAGAAAAGCGTTACTTTTCACTTTAAGCACAATCATTGTATATCTATGCTATTATGAAAATAACATATGGAATACAAAGTTTGTGATAAATGTGGGGAGTTCGTTACAAAAACTGGCATCATCTCGAGCAAACCAATCTCGAAAAAGGATACCGGTCGTTTTGCAAAATGCCGCAACAAAGAATGCGGTAAACTTTTTTCAATATTACAATATAATAAATTGAGCGATAAGGAGTTTTAGAAAAATCTCATGGAATATTTAAAAGATAAATCATACTATGAAGAGCTATATGACAAGTTGACCGTGAGCGAATGCAGATCAAACGTACAGCTTTCAAAAAATATGTTGGCCAAGGATATTAAGGATAAAGTAGAGCTACCTAAGGGGTACTACTTGGAATCTGTTCATCAAGGCGTTAATAAGTTTGAGCAATATTTCTTTACGGGTGATCGATATCTAGAGAAAGACGGAATAGTCCGACAATGGATGGCAAAAGACGAACGAAAAGATCAACTATGCAAAAGGCCAGCGCCAATCGTTTATTGTCCTAAATGCAGCCAAAAAATGGTTTTGATGCTTAAGGACGTGAGAGAAGATCCGCTGAAGGACGAGCTTAGAATTCTTTACTTTTATAAATGTGAAGATTGCCAACAGAAAAAGGGCCTATACAATGATAGCGAACCATACATATTTGAGAGCGACATTTGCCCCAAATGTAAAAATATTTTAAGTAATACCTCAAAGAAAACGGCTAAGAAGCTAACAATAATTTCAAATTGTGATAAGTGTGGCTATAGCCAAAATCGCTCCTATGATCTCGATGAACCACTGATTGAAGAAGTGAATGATCCTAATTTTGGTAAAGACAGGAAAAGGTTTTGTTTATCTAGAGAAGAAGGAGAAGAATACAGGGTCGCAAAAAGAAATCTGATGTGGCTTATGGACAACTACAAAGAACAGGATGAGCATAAAGAAGCATACGAAAAAGCGAAGAATACTAAGATTTTAACGGTTGCACAAATATCTGATATTTTAAGTGAAGAATTTTTGAAGCAAGGATTTGGTAGTCTAACAATATCCAGCCCGGAAATTGCCAGGGGCTTGATCATCGGGTTCACTGTGCAGGATACGAAGGCTGACCGCTCTGAATATAATTCCAGAAAAGACATTAAAAAAGCCTTGAACAATTGCCTAAAAGAAACGAACTGGCAAATTATGGTAGAAGGATTTGATTACAAATTGGGGATATTAACAGGACGGCTAAGAGGGCAAGAAAGTCAAGAAGATATTTATAACGATCTAAAAAACGGTTAGATATTCTCTGTATCAATCAAGCGTACAGCCTAAAACTATTTGTACTTATCGATAATTGCCCGAATTTTGTTAGCGAGCCGTTCTTTTTCACTAGGGATTGTAATCTTTAGCGATTCCTTTGCTATGCCTTGAGCGTCATCTAAACTAATATCGTCTCCTCGAGTTTCTTTTATGTAACTCTTTATTTCTACGCCCATTTCCTTAGCAATACTTTGGGGTGAGCTAGAGTTTTTTTCCATCAAAAACCATTGTTGAATATCATAATATGATTTGGCATACTCAATCGCATCCTCTTTTGATATGACAACATTATACTTTTCTTTAACTTTTTCGATTGTTTGCTCTATTTCATCCTCGGTTGGTTCCGGAATGAGAGAGCTGAATTTCATGTCTTTCATTATTACTCCTAGCTATATGACCTTAATGAACTCATTATTAATTTAACATATTTCAGTGCTAATATCATAACCTTAAAGCTGAAAAATAGCCACCAAGTGAGAATCGGGATAAGTACACCAGTTATGAATAAGCGTACTTTGTGCTTGCGATCGTCCTTTGCATTAGCGACTAAACTCCTATACATTCTCTCGTACTTGTCTTTGTACCCTTCAACCAGTTTGCTGTTTAGCCCAAGGTGGGTCATGAGTTGCTTTGCTGAATCTTCATCCGATGTCCTTCTCATCAGTTCTCGGCTTGTTCTCTGCGAAAGGATATTCAAGCTCCCTTCCCAGAGTATTTTTCTATCTATTATCGCCACCTTTTCATGTATCAACCCGGGGAGATAGAAAATACATGCTCCCATCTCCTCATAATCATTTAAGGCAGTTTCAATTTCAGCTCTCATAAAATATTCGTGCTCTTCAAGCGGTCGGGTAAAGATAAAGACAGCGATATTTCTTCTTCGGAGTTTTAATAAGGTGCTCCTGAAAAAGTCCGAACGGAATTTACTAATGAAGGGGCAGTAAATAATAACTTCTTTGTCGGCCTCAAGTAAGTCTTTGACGAATGCCCGATAAAAAGTCTTCTCATTATATAAATCTCGTGGCTCGGGTTTTTCTTTCTCTTTATTCTCCGCTTCAATCATCGCATCCCTGCGCTTTAAGTAATTTTTGAACGAATGAGTTTGTACCGGCATACTCCTCCTTTTTATTATTTGATTAAGGTATCTAGAATTTTAAGACTAAATTTGTTATAATGTGCATATATGAATAGCAAAGATGACAAAGTTTTAATAGGGCTCGGTAAGAGGCTTCGCGAAGAGCGAGAGAAAGCCGGTCTTACGCAATCAGAGTTAGCTAAAAAAGCGGGTATCAATCCTAACTATTATGCTGTTGTCGAACGGGGCGAGAAGAACATTTCTTACGAGAAGCTGCAGCGTGTTTTAAAAGTACTAAACATAAAATCACTAGACATTAGCTAAGAATCGTCTAGTTTGTTATCGTCAGATTGATATATTTGCTTCAATATAGGAGCCCAATCTAGAATCACCTCAAAAAAGGGGTTCCAAAAAATATCGGCTGTGTCCACCAAAATGTATTTTAATAGGCCTTATATATTGACAAATGAAAATCTGGGAGGCAAATCGAATGAACGTTGGGAAGGAACTTATGAGAGTTCATGAAAAAGATCTCACAGTGGTTCATCTAGATAAAGCTCTTGTTGCGGAAGGGATGGAGCGAGTTGTTCAAGCTATGCTATTGGATCTGGCAGAAAGTCAAAGAGAAGACGAAAAAACACGGCAAAGGTTCAAAGACAAATTGTGGTACTAGAAATGTTCTCAAAGAGAATATCAGATCACGGCGGCTATCGAATTATCGTTAGTCGTCTTTTTTTATTTTCATGCTTGACATATGAGAGAATACAGTTTATAATAATCGCATTCTACATCAAGAGAAGCGAGGTATTGGAATATGGGTTGTGAAAGATGTGGTATACCGCGTCAAAAAATGAACGCGGACGAAGCGGTACAAATGGTAGAGAGGATGCTTGGAGTCCTTGCTAAAAAGACAAACCTTCAAGGCGATATTGGCGGAGTATTCTGTGCTGTAAAACAAGATACAAGGGAATATACGATTCCGCCAACTCCTATTGGAATCGTACTCGAACAAGACAAGTGCAATGAATCGTGTACTGAGCAGGCCAATCGGCTTTGTGAAATGCACGCTAGTGACGATCACTGGCTGAGCTGGCAAAGCAGGGATGTTGATGCTGGCAAATGGGGCGGAGCAATACATGATGGAGAATATGTTTGGTCGTTCTCTGGAATGCCAGAAGCATTCTGCGAGGCCCTGATGCTAACTTCGGCTCAGATGTGCGGGCGCATCATGAATGGTGCGCCGGCAATTTACGCCGAGACTTCCAGTAATTCGATTATTCTGGAAGGAGAATATCTTTTTTGGGCTAGAGATTAGCTCTGTAAACCGCCGTGGACGAAAAGAATAAACTTTTCGTCCATATTTTTATACTACTAATATAAAAAAGGATTAATGAGTCTGAAACGAATTGTCTTTTATGGGAAATCTGCTATATTATACTTATATATTAATAAGAAAAATTACTCTGATAAGTAATTTTTTTATCAAAAATGAATACGTACGATCCGCACAAAATTGAAAAAAAGTGGCAAAAGATTTGGGAGGAGAAAAGAGATCTGTATCATGGTGAAGATCTGTCTTCTAAACCCAAACATTATCATTTGATAGAGTTCCCCTATCCCTCTGGAGCAGGTCTTCATGTTGGCCATTGTATGGGTTATGGCGCTTCAGACGCTTACGCCAGAATGAAACGGATGCAAGGTTACAACGTAATGTTCCCGATTGGTTGGGATGCTTTTGGTTTGCCAACTGAGAATTTTGCCATTAAAACCGGCCGAAAACCGGCCGACGTTACTCTGGAAAACACAGATATTTTTCGAAGACAAATGAAGTCGATGGGCTTTTCCTTTGACTGGGACAGAGAAGTAAATACCTCTCTACCTTCTTACTTCAGATGGACTCAATGGATATTTTTACAATTTTACAAACACGCTGTACTTGATGGCAAACTGGTTGAAGTGGCCGATGATGATACAAAAACGCCCAGGCTTGCTTATCAATCAGAGATAGCCATAAACTGGTGTCCATCTTGCAAAACAGGCTTAGCCAACGAAGAAGTTATTGCTGGTAAATGTGAACGATGTGGTAGTGAAGTCAGTAAAAGAATGCAAAAGCAGTGGATGCTTCGTATTACGGCGTATGCAGATCGCCTCATAAAAGATCTAGATACTGTGGAATATTTGGAGAAAATTAAAATACAACAGGTTAATTGGATTGGGAAATCGACGGGAACCAACATAGTTTTCAGAATACAGAATACAGATAACACTATTGAAGTTTTTACTACAAGAGCAGATACATTATTTGGGTGTACTTATGTTGTATTGGCCCCTGAACATGGGTTGATACAGAATATAAAATCTCAAATATCAAATATCAAAGAAGTGGAAAAATACATTACTGATTCAAGCAAAAAATCTGACATGGAGCGGGCAGAACTGCAAAAGGATAAAACCGGAGTCAAATTGGAGGGAATAAAAGCGGTTAACCCGATAAATGGCATTGATGTTGACATATATGTTGCTGACTATGTTTTGGCCAATTACGGCACAGGCGCCGTTATGGCTGTGCCGGCACACGATGACCGTGATTATGAATTTGCAATCAAATACAATATTCCGATTAAAGAGGTAATAATACCTCATAGAATTGATAAAAAAAATCCACCGGTCTCTGGGAAAAAAACTGTAGAGAGACAGCAAATTCATGGAATTGTTTATGATCCAAAAACTAAAAAATATTTATGTGTAAAATGGAATAATTTCCCCTGGACTGCCTTTATTGTGGGCGGAGTTGAGGAAATAGACAAAGATATTGTTGAAACAGCTAGAAGGGAAATTAACGAAGAAACCGGTTACAAGAATCTTAAATTTGTCAAAGTTTTGGGTGGCCAAGTAGTCTCTGAATATTTTGCAAAGCACAAGGATGAAAATCGCAAAGCAATGGTCAACGCGATTTATTTTGAATTAATTAATGACGAACGAGACGAGGTTTCAGAGGAAGAAAAAAACAAACATAAAGCAATTTGGCTTGACCGCTCTGATATTAACGAGAACACAATGACTTGTGCCGAGCTAGACCTTTGGTTTGATCGAATCGATAACCTTGAGCATGCTTTTTGCGATTATGGAGTTCTAATCAATTCTAAAAATTTCGATGGACTTTCTTCTGAAGAAGCAAAAATACAAATCACCGAAAAATTAAAGCAGGACGGTTTGGGCGACTTTACTGTAAATTATAAGATTCGTGACTGGATATTTTCAAGACAGCATTATTGGGGAGAACCGATACCTATAATTTTTTGTTCCGAGTGCGCAAAAAATTATAGAAAATCCGAAATTCAAAATCCGAAATCCGAAACAAATGGAACTATTTCTATTATAGATGGCGCAGAACATATGATTGTGCCAGTATTGGAGTCTGATTTGCCGCTTACTCTTCCTGAGGTTGAGAATTATAAACCAACCAATACCGGGGAATCTCCTCTCGCGACTATTAATGAGTGGGTAAATGTAAAATGTCCAAAATGCGGCGGCGAAGCAAAAAGAGAGACCGACACAATGCCAAACTGGGCCGGCTCTTCTTGGTATTTCCTTGCTTATGCCATGAACAACAATAATAGTATTCAGATATTAGATAACAGCAAGAACATTTTTGATCAAAATAAAGACAAATTAAAATATTGGATGCCGGTTGATTTATATAACGGCGGGATGGAACACACAACTCTTCATCTTCTTTATTCTCGTTTTTGGAATAAATTTTTGTTCGATTTAGGAGTTGCGCCATGTTCTGAACCTTATAAAAAAAGAATCGCCCACGGCATTATTTTAGGGACAGATGGCAGAAAAATGAGCAAATCTTTTGGCAATGTAATCAATCCGGACGATATTGCCAAAAAATATGGTGCTGACGCTACCAGGGCATATATTATGTTTATTGGCCCATACGATACTGAATCAGCCTGGAATATGGCGGGAGTTGCAGGAGTATCACGCTTTTTAACTCGTGTTTATAATAATTTCATAAAAGTAAAAAAGGATTATACGGACTCAGATGAACTTTTGATAAAGATAAATCAGTCAATTGTTGGAATTGAGGACGATTTAGAAAACTTTAGATTAAATACTGTGGTATCAAAATTGATGGAGCTGAATAACGTTATAGAGAAGTCGGAGAGTATATCTATTGACTCGTATCAAATATTTTTGCAGTTATTTTTTCCAGTCGCTCCCCATTTAGCTTCAGAGCTTTGGGAAATGGTTGGTGTTTCCGGAATAATAGACACTGCTCCCTGGCCTAAATTAGACAAAGAATATTTAGTTGCCGATAAGATTGAGGTCGTAATTCAAATAAACGGTAAAGTTAGAGACCGGTTGTTGGTTTCTTCAGTAATTTCAGACGAAGAACTTAAAACCACGGCATTTGAATCCGAAAAGGTGAAAGTTAATCTTGCCGGAAAGACAATAATCAAAACGATAGTGGTGCCGAAAAAGCTTGTCAGCATCGTAGTGAAGTAGAATTATGAATTAAGAATTATGAATTAAGAATTATGAATTAGGGTTCTGAGCAATTGCAATTTTCTTGATACATGATTCAAAATACATTATTCAAACTAGTTGCTTGAATATTTCACCGATATTTGTTATAATGAATAACGTTATAGAATTGAAAAAGGATAAAAACAATGGCTGAACCAAAGAAGAGAACAAATAATTCAAAACAGGGTATGCGTCGTATGCACGATAAAGTGTTTAGCGATGCTATTTGCTTTTGTGAAAAATGTCACGAACCAAAAGTACGTCATACAGTGTGCAAAAACTGCGGTACTTATAAAGGTACTCAGGTAATTAATTTAGACAAAAAAGAAAAAGCAGTTGGAGAGAAGTAAAGAGGAGGTCGTAGCAAAAAGATGTTGTAACTAGCGTTATGTTTCCTAAGCTACTTGCTACATTCTACATTCTACTTAATCACAATGAATCGACATCTTTCTCGAATGATCGCAATGCAAACTTTGTACGAACATGAATTTCGTCCTAATTCCGTGTTGGCTGAGATTCAAAAAAGAAATATCGAGGAGTACAAAAATGATGTCGATGAATCTTTTGTTAACTTTTTAATTGCCGGCGTAATAAATAAGTCTAGTTCTATCGATAATGAAATTGTGAAATCTGCTCCAGAATGGCCTATCGAGCAGATCTCTCTTATTGATAAGTCGATATTAAGAATTGCTATTTTTGAACTTTTGTATTCAGTAAATGTACCACCAAAAGTAGCTATAAATGAAGCCGTTGAACTCTCTAAACAATTTGGCGGTGAAAATTCTTCAAAATTTATAAACGGCGTACTTGGAACGGTTTATGATAATAATGAGAAAACAGCTAACGAACAAGAAAATAATGTAAAAATACAGACTAAAGAGGAGGAATTTAAAGTATGACATTGTATGATAATTTCGAAAATAAGATTGAGGTCCAATTTAAGGATAAATTACTGTTAGAAAGAGTATTTATTCACAGATCGTATCTCAACGAACATAAATCACTAAAGCTAGAACACAATGAGCGTCTGGAGTTTTTGGGTGACGCAGTTTTAGAACTAGCTGTCACAAAATTTTTATATGACCGTTACAATCGTCCTGAGGGCGAGATGACAAACTGGAGGAGCGCACTGGTTAAGGGGGAATCTTTATCGGTTGAATCAAAACGATTAGGGCTCGACGATTTGATTAAGACCTCTAGAGGCGAATCAAAAAATACAGGAAAAGCACGTGATTTAATTTTAGCTAATGCCTTTGAAGCACTTATTGGAGCGATATATATCGATCAAGGTTTTGAAACTGCTTCCAAATTTATATTGAAAAATATTTGTTATAAAATAGATGAGATTATTGAAAATCAGCTCTATTTTGACGCAAAAAGCCGATTTCAAGAGCTTTCTCAAGAAAAATATAGTATTACTCCAACCTATGAAACAATAAATGAAACAGGACCAGACCATTCAAAAACATTTACTGTCGGTGTATTTCTTGGTAAGAACAAAATTGCTGAAGGACAGGGTACTTCAAAACAAAGCGCTCAGCTAGATGCTGCTGCAAATGCTCTAAAGGTCTGGGACAAAATAGAACTCAAGCAATAGGATAGCGAATTACACTAATAACGAATTAATATTTTTACCTCACCTAGCCTCTCCTTGGAAAGGAGAGAAAATATTCGTGTGATTAGTTATTAGAATTATTTGTTATCCTATTGTTAATTAGTTCCACTCTATATTGGTAAATCCCCAATCTAAAAGTCTTTTAGCTTCGTCTGCAGAAGCAGACGGGGAATCTAAATAAGTGTTTAGTACTATCGCAACGAGTCCATGACCATCTCTTTTAGCAGCACCAACCAAACAGTGTCCGGATTCTGGCATATATCCCGTTTTAACCCCAATTGCGCCAGGATATTGATATTGATTTACAAGTCTATTCGAATTATCAAGTGCGTGCCAAATTTTTCCGTCGACACTTTTGGCCGAATAATTAGACAATTTAACTATATCAGCGAATGGTTCTTTTCCGAGTGCGTATCTGGTGATAATTAATAGGTCATTTGCTGAGGAATATCCTGTGACGTCAAGCCCAGCTGGGTCATGATAATTTGTGTCTTTCATGCCGAGCTCTTTGGCCTTTTCATTCATTTTATTAACAAATTTCCGAACTCCGGCATCATTGGCGCCATTTAAATGTTCGGCGATTGCGTATGCTGAATCGTTACCTGATTTTATGAGCATGCAATGAAGCAACTGATCAATAGTGATTTTTTCACCTACAACTAGATTCGCATCAGCGCCGATCTGGTTGGTAGCAGCACTAGAAACGGTTGCCACATCGTCGAGGTTATAATTTTCAAGAGCCACTACTGCAGTCATAATTTTGGTGGTAGACGCTATCGGAACTTGTGCATGTTGATCGTCTTGAGTTAAGACCTTTCCGGTTTCCAAATCAGCCAAAACGTAATGCCGTGCGTTTGCAGCCGGCTTCGTAGCACCTTGCTTTACTTCTGGCATCGGCAAAATGTCTGGTAGTCCAATTGAAATATTTGACGCTTCCGCCACTTTTTTTGACCCTGACCAGTCGAGGACTATAGCTTTATCAAATTTATCAGCCACTCCAGTGAGGCCGATTGAACTAAATACGATGGATAGAATAATGAATGATTTTATAATCATGGGAGAGTATTCGTTAATAGTCAGGTGATTACCGTCTGAAGTTGTTATATTATTGCGAGCAAGCAAAACTAGCCAAGCTAAATCCAAAACTCAAATATTCAAATCCTAAGCAAATACTAAATTAAAATTTTCAAATGTTTTAAATTTTATTAATTTTGTATAATTCTAAATTTATTTGTTATTTGTAATTTTGATTTTGTAATTTAATGATATAGGAATCCTTACCAAAATGTACTAAATAATATCTTCTTTTTTGATAATTGCATACTCACCGGTCAATAAGTTTAAACTTTCGAGCTTTAATTTTCCTATCCTTATACGTCTTAGCTTTGTTACCTCAAGCCCTATTTTATCACACATTTTTCTTACCTGTCGATTATAGCCGGTGTGGATCGTCATATTAAAGGAAAAATGCTTAAAACCTGGAGACTCATGTCCCTCTTCTACTCTGTCTGCCTTCATTAATTTTCCTTCTATAGATATTCCGTTTACAAATCTTTTGGTAAGATTTGCCATATTGATTTCGTGTCCCTTTTGGCTAATGCCTTTTACGTAATATTCTTTTTCGTGTTTGCCTGACGGATGGGTTAGTATTTGGGTCAGCTCGCCATCATTTGTCAAAATCATCAAGCCCTCGGAATCTTTGTCTAGTCTTCCAACCGGGAAAACTCGCGGTTCTCTTGGCACGAGGTCAGTGACTGATTTCCTGGCTTTCTCATCGGAAGCGGTAGAAATGACCCCTCTGGGCTTATTTAGAGCATAATAAACAAGATCCTCTGCCCCACATATAACCTTTTTTCCCTCGAACATAACAATGTCTTTTTCCGGATCAACTTTTTGTCCAACTTCTGCTTTTTCATTGTTGACTATTATATGGCCAGCATGAATATGCTCGTCAGCTTTTCGCCGCGAGCATATTCCACATTCTGATATGTATTTATTTAATCGAATCAAACTACTCATTTGTTTATATAAAACTACTAATAACAATGAACCAATGTTGCATAATTGTCATTGCGAGGAGTGAGACTTGCGACGTGGCAATCTTTATAATGATAGATTGCTTCGCGGGGACACTCGCAATGACGAAATGATTTGAATTGCGCAATACTGCTTACAACTGATAACTGATAACTGATAACTAATCCCCAATTATTGTTTCTGCATCTTTTAGCTCTTGTCCCTCTGCTTCTTTTGCAAGCCGTATGTGCACATCCTTCAGCTGCTGCTCTGAGATTGGCGAGGGAGCGTCCATCATTACATCTCTTGCATCTCCTGTTTTAGGAAAGGCCATAACTTCGCGTATCACCTCTTCTCCCGCCAATATGGCGCAGATACGGTCAATACCGGGGGCGATTCCGCCATGCGGAGGAGCACCATATTCGAATGCCTCAAGCATATGCCCAAATCTTCTCTGTTTTTCCTCTTCAGAGACTCCTAGAAGTTTGAATATTTTTTCTTGAATATCTCTCTTGTGAATTCGGATAGAACCACCCGCAACTTCAAAACCGTTCAAAACAAGGTCATAAGCATAAGCCCTAACTTCTTCTGGGGCAGTATCTAGCTTTGCGATATCTTCTTTCTGCGGCATTGTAAAAGGATGATGGGAGGAAACCAGTTTTTTATCGGTTTTTGAATATTTAAATAAAGGTGCGTCAATTAACCACATAAAAGCGAGCTCTTTTTTGTCGTTTTTATTTTTTCTCAAGTCTGGTTTATCTGTGCCGTATTTCTCCATACTCTCTTTGTATGTAATTCTCGGGAACGGTTTTTGCGAGATTGAAAGATCGGGACAAACAGTCTCAACCATCTTTATCATCATTTCTTCAAGTAGTTTAAAAATATCTTCCTGATCGACGAAACTCATTTCCAAATCAAGTTGAGTGAATTCGGGCTGTCTATCCCCTCTTTGATCCTCATCGCGGAAACAGCGGGCAATTTGAAAATATTTTTCAATTCCACCAATCATAAGAAGCTGTTTAAATTGTTGAGGACTCTGAGGCAGTACATAAAACATGCCTGGGAAAAGCCTGGCCGGTACAATATATTCTCTTGCGCCTTCGGGAGTAGATTTTGTTAAATATGGAGTTTCAATTTCGCGGAAATTTTGATTCCACAAATACTCACGGAAAAATCGTATAACTTCATGTCTCAACGTAATATTTTTTGCCATTCTTTCGCTTCTAAGATCCAGGTATCGGTACTTAAGCCTCAATTCTTCATCAATTCCCAATGTGTTTTTGTCAATTTCGAATGGAGGCGTTTTTGCTTCATTGAGAACTTCAAGGGTAATTGCTTCCATTTCAACTGTACCCGTCGCAATCTCTTTGTTCGCAAGTTTGTCTGGACGTGCTTTAATTTGACCCTTAACTTCTATTACCCACTCTGGCCGAACGTGCTTGACACTATCATAGGCTTCGCTTCCGGGAAAAAAAACTATCTGCAAAAGACCAGTTTTGTCACGGAGATCAACAAAAACAATTTTGCCATGGTCGCGTCTGGTGTTAACCCAGCCTGAAACAGACACTTCTTTGCCAATTTCTTTAACAGTTTCAATTATCATTGTTCTTTTCATATTTTCCTCTTTTCAAATATTTCTTACAGTTTATGATTAATTTTGTTTAACTAATTTTTGTCTTTTTGCTGTGGTATTTGTTTGAAAAAATAATTCCAACAGAATTACGGCGATAATCATTGGTCCGGCAACCCACCAATCCAAAATTTGCAATGTTCTAAGAACTATCAAAATAATAAATCCGATCGAAATTAATAGTCCCTGCCGAATCGAAGGAAGAAAGGACATGCTAGCACTTTTATCTTTTGTCATTCTAAGTTTGATAAAATATATGATAAATGTTGAAACCCCTGTAATTGCTATAAACAATGAAACAAATAAATTAACAAACACATTATTACTTGAATTGTATGGATTGTAATTAAAAGTATCAAGCACAACCGATGCGAGTGCAAAAACAGTAATTGTAAAGAGAAAAAATAAATTTCTTGCAAGTTTCATGAATGTTGAAACGTTAATTGGCTAACTATCAGACTTAATTTGACTAAATAATTTTTCGATCTTGTCGGCTTCTTTTTCTGTTCGGTCTAAAACAAATTGGATATAGGGTATTTGGCGAAGAACTAGCTTTTGCGAAAGTTCTTGCCTGATCTTTTTGGCCTCCTGCTTGCAGAGTTTTAGCAGTTCTTCGTCATTTTCTTTGCTTGTTATCCAAATTTTGCTAAAACCCAAGTCTTTAGAAACCTTAACTTGCGTCACGGCTATGATTGAATCAGGAAAAAGTCTTTGCAGAATTATTGCAACTTCTCTTTTCACAAGCTCATCTATTTTATCCATTCTGTCATTTGCCATACTCTATTTATAGCAAAAAAATAGCCACTTTACCAATAATTTTCTGTTTGATAAGCTTCACATAACGAGAAAAGGTTATTTTTGACAGCTTAGAATCTACTAATTAATGGGCAGATATGCAACGATCTTTATATATTTGTATATTTATTTTATTTGAATGATTGTTTTTTAATGACGATTTGGTAAACTGATACTGAATTAAATAATGGAGAACATCAAATGTTTAAAGTTCACAACGAAGGCATTATCCTTGAGCCGACTTATGATTTCGAAAAAAACGGAGTTTTTAATCCAGCGTGCATTGCAGTCGGTGATGAAGTATGGATGTATTTTAGAGGCGTCTCTGCAGAGAATGTTTCAACTATCGGATTATCAAAATATAAAGACAATGAACTGATCAAGCATTTTGATGAACCAATAATAACACCTGAGCATGATTATGAATCGTGTGGTGTTGAGGATCCTCGAATTAGTTTTGTCGATGGAACTTATTATATGTTTTATACCGCCTATGATGGAACTAATGCTCAAATAGCTTACGCTACAACCAAAAAGTTACCCTATTTTCAAAAACAGGGATTGCTTTTACCAGAAATTACTTACGAAGATGCAGGCAAACTGTGGGAGAAATCAAATTTGTCTCTTCGCTATGAGTCATTTGAAAAACTGTACGAAAATTCCAGAGGAAAAAATGTCTTACTTTGGGAGAAAGATTGTTTTTTGTTTCCAGAAAAAATTAATGGCAAATTTGCGTTATGTCACAGGATATTACCAGGGATTCAGATTGTTTATTTTAATAAATTTTCCGACTTAAATAGGGAATTTTGGCTTGATCACCTTAAAAATCTTGATAAGCATGTTTTACTTGAGCCTAAGTATTGGTATGACAGTTGGAATGTCGGCGGTGGCTGTCCCCCGATTAAGACTGATGCTGGTTGGCTCCTTATTTATCATGCCGTAGAATCGTCTTCGTTGGGAAGAACGTATTATGCCTCTGCCGCACTCCTAGATTTGGAAAATCCACAAAAAATAATTGGTAGATTGAAAAATCCATTAATTTCACCTACTTATAGCTATGAGAAAAAGGGTGTAGTTGACAATGTGGTTTTTCCAACATCCGTCTTAGAGGTAAACAACAGATTCTATATTTATCATGGGGCAGGCGACCAATGTATTGCCTTAAAATCGATAGACAAGGATGATCTTATTAAAGACCTTAAAACTATAGATACCGCGCCAGAATTAACTATTATTGAAGAAAGCAAAAAAACTCCGATTGACAAGACTCGTTAATCAGAGTAAAATTTAAATTAATTTTGCTTGTCCGATGGGCAAATTTTTGGTTTTAAGGAATGTCAGTAAAAACAAAGAAAATTATCTTGGTTTCAAGCTTTCGACCAAGAGAATGTGGCATTGCTGCTTTTGGTAAAGACTTGTCAAATTCACTAAAAAACTACAATAAAGGCTTCGATGTAGAAGCTATTCCTGTGAATGAGCCAGGCGGAGAAAAACGCCAATATGACAAATCAATAAAAATGTGTATTTCCCAAAATAAGAAGGCAGACTACCTAAAAGCCTCAGACTATATTAATAATTCTGATGCTGATGCTTTGAGTCTTCAGCATGAATATGGTCTTTATGGTGGTAAAAGCGGAAACTATATTTTAACCTTGCTCAAAAATACCAAGAAACCGATTCTTACAACTCTTCATACCATTACAAAAAATCCTTGTATCGCTGAAAAAAGAACTCTAATATTAATCGCTAAGTATAGTGATTTTTTAGTTGTAATGGCCGATTCTGCTCTTACAACTCTGAAGAATGTTTATGGTATATCTGGAAATAAAGTTATTATGATTCCACACGGTGTACAAAATATTGAGTTTCAAGATCAGCAATCAGCTAAAAAAACATTAGATTTAGAGGACAGATTGATTGTCTCAACTTTTGGCTTGATTGGCCGAAGTAAAGGAATCGAATATGCAATTGAATCACTTGCGATGATAAAAAATGAGTTTCCAAATATTCTTTACTTAATTATAGGTAAGACTCATCCGAGTATTATTACTTCTGAGGGAGAAGAATATAGAAATAGTCTTATTGTAAGGATTAATAAGCTTGGTTTGGATCATAATGTCATGTTTGTAAATCGATATGTGAACGGTGAAGAATACACAAACTATCTTTTGGCAACTGATGTTTACTTGACCCCTTACCCCAATCTGGAGCAGGTCACTTCCGGTACACTAGCCTATGCCATGAGCGCTGGTCGTGTTTGTATTTCTACTCCTTATATATATGCAAAAGAGCTATTGAAAGACGGGCTTGGCATCTTACTTCCTTCTCTTGATTCAAAAGTTTTGGCTGAAACAATTTCAAAATTTCTTTCCAGCAACGGTAATAAAATAAAAATGGAAAAGAGAAACCATCTTTATACTCGTGCCATGACTTGGGAAAATGTTTCGAAAAAATATGCTCATATCCTAAGAGATATAATAACCAAACAAGACAAATATGTCGCCAAACTTTAATGTTTCGCCGAATTTACAATATTTTAAAAAACTGACAACCAAAATCGGCATGTTCCAACATGGCAATCTCAATAAGCCTGATCCTAAACATGGCTATTCAATTGACGACAATGCCAGGGCTTTAATTGTAGCTTACCAAATATTTGAAAACTTTAATGATAATTATATTTTACAGCTCTCCAGGATTTATCTTGGCTATTTGACCAGGTCTAAAATTAAAGGTGGCTATTTTCATAATTTTGCAGACAAAAATAATGTCTATTTGGATGATGTTGGTTCGGAAACATCAACCGGAAGGGCTATCTGGGCCTTGGGCTATGTCGCGAGCAGGGAAGGGGTTAATCATGAACAAGCCGTGCTAGCAAAAAGAACATTACAGGATTTACCGTCAACTTCTTTGCTTTTTCATATCCGGTCAAAAGCTTATGCACTTATCGGTTACTATTATATAAAAGATAAAGCCAGAGTTAACTTATTGGCTCGAAGCTTAGTAGAAAGTTTTAATCGCTACAAAAATGAAGATTGGTTTGAGGATAACTTTGAGTATGCCAATGGCATATTATCTTTTGCCTTGTTTTTAGCTTATAACTTAACCAAAAACAAAAACTATCTCAAAACGGCCGAGAAAAGTTATATTTTTTTAGATAAAATGACCAGAAAGCCTAATTTTGTTTGTCCAATCGGTCATAACGGCCATAAAATTGGATCAAAGAGAGTTGAGACCTATGATCAACAAGCAATTGAAGCCGCTGACATGGTATTAGCGGCTAAAGCTGGGTTTTTGGCCACAGGCAACACATTTTATAATAAATCTGCGTATGATTGGTTCGCTTGGTTTTTAGGCAACAATGTCAAAAAAATAAGTTTGCTAAACGGCGCTACAGGAGCATGTTTTGATGGTATTACGCCAACCGGTCTCAACAAAAACAACGGAGCAGAATCTGTTCTATGCTATCTTCTAGCTTACAATGCTATGTCTAGTGATAAGGTGCTGCAGTAGACAGTTAATTAGCTAATTCTCCCCTCGCCTGATATTTGTTCCGCGTCAATTTCTTCAGGTTTTTTTCTGACCTTAAAATCTGATTCTATAAAGGCTTTGGTTTCTCCGTCAAATACAGCCTTACCATCAAAATCTTTACCCTCAAAGAACAATGGCATCCAATTTTTATCCGCAGGCCACATTTGATCGTAGGGTATTTCACCTTTCAAAAACCATTTTGGAGCCATTTCCTCGGTTTCCTCCGGTTGGCCTTCATAACCGGTGACTTCAAAGACATGCATTTCCACTTCTTTATCTGTTCCCTTAAAGAAAAACTCTATTACTGCTCGTTCCTTAAAAGTTTTTGCAACGATACCGGATTCTTCTTTAAGTTCTCGCGCCATAGCCTCTTCTATAGTTTCCTCATCTTGCACTTTCCCGCCGTAACCGTTCCACCAACCTTCGCCAAAACCGCGCTTTTTCATCGCAAGAAGTGCCTTGTCATCGTTTTCAATAATTGAAAGTGTAGTAACTTGTCTCATAATACTTGTATAATAGCACATTTATAGTTCACATTGAACTGCTTATTTGACAACGAGCCTTCAAGACCCGAATCCGAAAACCTCCTGAGGCGTCATTCTGAGCCTGCCTGCCGGCAGGCAGGCTTGAGCGAAGAATCTAGCGAAGAGAATATTAATATATATCGAGTTCAAGTCACAAGCTCTAGATCCTTCATTTCATTCAGGATGACAAATTAAGCTTAGGTTTTCGGATTCGGGTTTCAAGGCCTTGACAAAGACGTAAGTGTATGATAAGATAGCAACATCAAGTAATTGACCTCATGATTCAGTTCTCGATATTTGGCTATTCGCCAGCTGGCGGAGCTCTGCAACTATTGCAAGATCTAAAACTCACCACAAATTATTTTGGCGTATTTTCGACCAAAGGTTGAGTCACTTCACGATCTATAAGCTTCTAGTCATTTTTTGCACTCTTTGCAAACAAGCTGATTTTTTGCCCAAAATGGGCATGTTTTTAATCCTACTTCATATATAGTAATAATATTTACTAATTGTAGGCACTTCGAGACTAAAGTAAAAATTAGCTGTTTGTTAATAGATTTTTCTTGATTTTTGCGACTCATAGGTGTAAAAATAAGATGCTACCAATGTTGTGCGTGGAGGTTGGTCTGATGAATGATTGTGTGAATGGTTATGCGAGACGTCTTCAGGCTGAAATTGAAGAACACTCTCGCAGTCAAGCATTCTTTCTCGAACAAGTCAGAAGTCACCATCAAACATATATGGATGCGCTTGAGCTAACGAGTGAAATGGTTCGAGTCTTATCCATGCTGCATCTTGACGGTGGCCCCTTTCTCTCAATATGCGTCGAAGAGCTCGAGATTGAGCTTTCGATTTGCTTGCTCCCTGTGCTTGTTGCCACACCACACTATGATGAATTGCCTTGTGAGTATCTCATTATAGCAAAATGTAAAACGTTTGAAAGTAATTTTGCTGGTAATTTACGCTTGAGAAGATGCAGCTACTTGGAAGCTGGACTACATCAAGCAGTGCTTGCCAAACTGCATACAGAGCCAGACGAACAAAGCGTTGAAAGCGCTATGCGCGGCAATGTGCCAGTGAGTTCATACACATTTGAGATCTAATTTTATATGGCCCGCCTCCTCTGGCGGGCCATTATTAAAATACAGGAAACCCCGCACGGAATCCACGAGTGCGGGGATGAATGTATCTGCTCTTACCATAGGCCTCTGGCCTATGGTAAGCTTACCTCATGAGAATTCAAACATTGAACCACTCAAC
>Ga0172381_10002816_pt1 | contig 18793 bp, 31 predicted proteins | sample Leawel6488metaG_FD_119754 | JGI IMG/M metagenome (GOLD analysis project Ga0172381, IMG submission 119754) | Leachate microbial communities from a municipal landfill in Southern Ontario, Canada - Leachate well 64-88 metaG | ecosystem: Engineered > Solid waste > Landfill > Unclassified | place...
ATTTCCTTATCCATCCATGTCTTTTCAGGCTCTTCATTGCCTTTGAGCAGTTTTGCTACCCACGGAGGCATTTCTTCTAGCCTACATTCAGGACAATATTCCCGTGTTTTACCTTCAGGCAACTGTTCCATTTGATAAAAAACTCCATGCTTATCGCATTTTCCATTCATCTTCATTCCTCCTCTCTCTCTGTTTTAGCCACAACCTTCAACTACTTAACGCGCCAAGATCCATTGTAGCAATAACCATATGGAGAGGAGGAAGAGAAGTGCAGGGATTATCTCCTTCATCTCTCCCCCCTCTCAATCGCTTGAATCGACCAAGAACGCGAAGCCGCAGAGCTTGCATGTATAGCGGTTCAAGCATCTGCCTTCGTTCTTCGCTTCTCTCGGATGCTTGCAGTTCTGAACAATGGCAGGAGTCCCCTGCCAACTATTCGCATAGCCGAGACTCTTTAGTTCTTCTCTATTCTCGCCTTCTCCTATCATCTCCTCACCTCCTATAGCCTGATCTTCAGTGCTGGGTGGCTAGTCCCAACAGACGGTTCGCGCGTAGAAGCGCGAAGCCGTTTCACTCTTTATAGAGTAAGGCCATAGCATCCTGATATATCATGATAATCAGCTTTTGTAATCTGGATACCTAATTTCTCAGCCAGATTCTTAGCACTCTTAGCCGCAGACTCCACTAGCCTGCAAGATTTATGGTTTATAATGCAGAAACTCTTTGCATCCAAAGTCCAACTAATTTGACCTTCTCTATCTAAGATAACTAATCTCGCATTCATGGTTCGCTTCCTTTCTCATTTGATAAACCCATCATATCACAAACCCAAGCAGATGTCAAGCGCTTTGGGATAGATAATCCGTTTCCCTGCACCCGAACACGCTCTTTGTTCAAAATTTGAACATAGGACGGTCAACAGACTCAGGCTCAGACTCAGGCCCAGGCCCAGAATGCTCGGTTCCCTCCGCAGCAGGCCTCCCTTCTACCAAAGATTCCATGTCCCTACGCCCAAGGCATGAGTTATCATGCCATAGAGAAGGTACATTATCCCTGCGTACAGACCGTAAACAATCCAACGCACCCTACTGTGAAACCTACATACATTTCTGGTCATCTTTCTTTCTCCTTTCTAATAATGTTATCCCATATTCCAAGATTACTCATAAATAGTCACATCTAAACACTGTGCAATCTGCCATAGTGTCTGCTTATTGTGATTCTTCCATAGTGCTTCCTCTATCCTATACTTGAGATCATTCCAGTTAATGGGATTTAATGGAACAAATTCCCAGTAATCTACATCCTGATCGCTTTGATACGAGCAGAGTTTAGTTCTATGCAATATAAGAGATGTTGCTTTACATCCCTTATTTTCCCATTCTGCTAGCTGCTTGCCGATTGGATCGGCATAGCCTGCAGTAGTGGGTTCATTAGAACAGGCATGAGATCGTTCCCATTCCTGTTCCAAGAAGGCGTAAGTCCGAGAAGAACCCAGAGTAAAATTTGCCTGTACCTCCAGAATATCCTTACTTACGTAAGGTTGGCCCTCCCACATATTGTCAAAGGGAATGAAGTATAGAACATCATAGATGCTCTTAAAGCCGAACTCTCCGGCAATTCCTGTGCCACTACCAAATTCAATCAATTTCATTATTTTTTTTTCTCCTTTCTTTATTCAGTAACGTCAAAAATTGACGTTTCTCTCGTTTAATAGATGAGGGGCTGGACGATCTCCCCCGATTGCCGCGTCTACGGCTCCAGTGCCCCGCGTTGATGCGCGGCTCCCTCGTTTATCAGGCGAGGGTATGGCTTAAAATCCGGGCTATGTTCCCTTCTGGTCGGAGGTCGATATGCTGCACCCAGCGACGGCATACCCAAGGAATTATCTTCGCCCCCCCCCCTGTACCAGGAGGGGAAGACTTCTCTTGCCCCCCCGGATACGGCCTCAGCTACTAGCCGGGATTTTTGGTCCCGACATGTGTCGCCGACGGTGCCAAACATCACGTCGGCGTGAGCCTCCTGCTCCGCTGCAAACACGGCGGACTCAAGCGCCTGTTTCTCTCGAGGGGTAAACTCGCCCTCAAGAGCAAATCCCCAACCCAGGTCTATTGTCATCTCTCCTCCTCTGTCTCATAGATATCGGCTGTATGCCTACAGCCGTATGTAGATGCTTCTGATATCGCCTCACACCTTCACTAGTAAGGCGTACTCCTCCGCTGTCAGCCTCATGTTTACGTACGTAGTGTCATCGCAACCGCTGACTGATATAGTGTATAACTTTTCATTCTATTCTTCTCCCTTCTTCTTAGCGATCAAGGCTAAGATAGCAGCATTTACATCTACTGGGTCTTCTTCTACCAATTGCCTCTTAGTAACTCTCTTCTCTTCTGTCCATCCTTCCAAGCGTCGAGATTCATCACTCTCAGCTTGTATAAGAGCCCGATATGCTCTACCGTTCGTTCCTAACGAAAGGCCGATCGAGTCGAGATAATCTATCGCTTCTCGAACTGATGAGATAGGTTCTATCTTATCACCTCTCACGTATAGACGAACCAGCTGCTCTACTGCTTGCCAGAGAACGTCACTCTTACTTCTCAGGTGTATCCCTTCATTCTCATACGCCTGTACGAGATTCGCAAAGGATACAACATCAATCCTTCCTTGTATAGGAACTGTCTTCATCTTGTCTCCCTCTCCCTCCATGTTTATATTATCTTTCCAACCACGCAAACATCATATCACAAATATACGTAGAAGTCAAGTAGACAAAATGCATACCTGCGTACATGTATGAATGTAAGCATGTATGCAAGTAAGCATGTGTCCCCCCCCATCCCCCAAACATTTCATTTAGTCTTATCTCTATATCTCTCTATGTCTTATTCTATAATTTTTTTTTAAGAAAGGAGATACAAAAGAGAATCTAGAACGGAATAGAAGAAATGCGATTTTAAATCAACATGGGGGATGGGTCGTACACATGCAAACATGATTACATGCATACATTCCCACAAACACAAACACGCTCTGTTCATACCTTCTAGAGAGGATATGAGGGAGTTTGTTTTCTACTGAAGCAGCCTAGTCGCTTTTAGATCTAATATTGCCAGGTTCAGATGCTCTATGGCTCTGATATAATTAATCCCTGCCATCGTTAAGGGTCCAGTGAATAAGTCAGAGCACAGAAGCTCTTCCTTTGCATTTACAAGCAGTTTAATAAGGTCTTGCATATTATTTACGTCCATCTTCTCACCTCATCCTTTTAGAAGCTCATACCCTCTATACGCTCACCCTGCTCGCTCTTCCGTCCTTTGTTCAAATTTTGAACATAGAAGGCTATCCGATCATCTCTTTAAACTTCTTCACCACAGCGTCTATATCCCCTCCCGCTGCGTTCACCAGAGATAGAACCTTCTCCTTCCCGAACAGCTGTTCCAGCATTTGCAGAGGAGTCAGAGTAACAGCTACTCGAACTCCCGGCTTGGGAACCAGGTACGTAGCAGTCTTGGGGATAGGAATGGCATTCTCTTTCTTATTCGCTGCCCTTCTCGCGCTAGCTTGCCACTTTATCACCAGAGAGTCGATAGCATACTCTACGAGGTCATCTTTCGTAACCCCAGAGAAGTCCAGCGTGAGATTCGTTCTCACAGCTGGCCCGTCTTGATACGCGCTCGTATTACACGCGATCTCCCTGTTTGCAATCCTATTATTCTCTTCCATAGTCCTCACCTCATCCTTTCGTTTGTTCATTCGTTTATATACACGCGAAGCGTGAGTGAGCTTATGGAAGGTATGAACTTGCTTGCTCATTATGGCCATTACACTTCTGATGATGCTTGGTTTGGTTAGGTTAAGTTATACTTCCGCTTCTTTCAATACCTGAACAATCAGGGTTCCATCCGCTTCCAGCACGATCCGTGAATGGTCGGGAAGTTGCAAAACGCAACCCCCGTTTAGCATTATCGACGGGCACCAGTCATCCCCGTCGATAAGTTTATAGTTGTCATCATAGCTCTCAACAACAGCCGAGCTTGTGATGTGGACATAGTCGCCCGTCGCGACCCGTAATATGTCCTCCCATGTTTTCATATACACCTACCGATATAATCCATCATCATCATCAGAAGTACAATGACCATAATAAGCACCGGTCATGGCGTGTCGTGTCGTGGTCGGTTTGCACCCGTAAATGATGGTTGTCGAATCCCATCAACCCAAAGCCATGCCGATACGCAACATTGCGACGTTAATAACCGGATGCCCGTGCCCGTTACGCACCATACAATCATGATGGGATGGTATACATCACCACCCGTAATACGGACCGCCGGCGTCGCCATGCGTTATGTCAATGAACATCATTCATTTGTTGATCACATCATGACATATATTGCTCCAGATGTCAAGCAAAAAAAACATTTACGCCCCCTTGGGGAAACGCCCACCTCACGCGCGTCGCAAGGTTCCAATAGATTATGTATGAGAGTTATAAATACACAATTTCCCATATTCTTGTTCTCTACATCGCTGTGCCGCAGCAAATTATAGGGGATGTTCATAAATCTCTATGTTCAAATTTTGAACATAGAGCACCAATGCTAACTCAGGTAAGTCCCGCAGGGAGCTTACCACTATAGGCATTCGCTTCTTTATCTGCGAGGAATGCGAACGGGAGATAATATCTATTGCTAGACCCAATATTACAACTTTGTGTATTTGCCCGTAGGAAATGTGCCTGGTAGAAGCACCCTCTGTGAGATACACTAAATATACATGAACATAACACTTGACAAGATGCTACTTCATATGGTATGGTGAATCATACGATAGGAGATATGAACCGTGGACGGAAGAAGGAAAGAAGACCCTAAACGCTTTGCCGTAACTGAGATGTGGGATTCCCATAGGGAGATCGCACGCCTGGCTGTTACTGGGATGAAGCAGGCAGACATCGCAAGGGAGCTTGGTGTCTCCGAGGTTATGGTTTCCTACACTATGAACTCCCCGATTGTGAAGAGGCAACTTGATCAGATGAGGGCAGTTAGGGATATAGATGCAGTAGATGTCTCGAAGAGGATTCAGGAGATCGCGCCTAGGGCTCTTGAGGTTCTGAATGAGCTCCTCGACGAAGGAAACGACAACATTCGGCTGAAGGCAGCGACAGATATTCTCGACCGAGCAGGCCACGCAGCTGTGAAGACCCTTAGGACAGAGTCTCTATCTGTTCACTTAAATAAGGATGACCTGGAGGAAATCAAGCAGAGGGCTCGGGAAATAGGACTCTGTGTAGATGTAACTAGCGAACCTGCACTAGCGTAAACTATTCTACTGACTAGGAGAGTCTACCAATTGTCCGACTACGACTTGATGAAGAAGGCTGTTGCAGAAGCGATGCAGGAGAATATGAAGAACTTCTACATCGACCGAGAACTTCACTACAAGCATCATGAATACCTCGAAGATTGGATCGACTGGACAAAGGACTGGAAATCCTGTTGTCGGAAAGCTTTTGCAGGGATGCTCGTGGTAGGCGTGATTACCTGCTTAGTGATAGGCTTTGTTGTGAAGATTGGTGGTCATGTAGGGAAATAAACGGAGGAGGGCATAGATGGACGCGAGTACGCAGATAGCAATAGTTCTAGGAGCAGCCTTAGCAATCTCAGAGGCGCTTTCCCTCATTCCGGCTGTGAAGAGCAATGGGGTCTTCCAGATGATATCGAACATTATAAAGAGTCTCGCAGGAGTAAAGAAGAGTGCGTAACAGTAGAGGAAGATTCCTGTATCGGAAAGGGTATAAATATCAACTAGCCGACAAGTATTGGCAGTTTGTAGATATCTATCCTCCAGAACCTATAGAGACTGATTGGATATCCCTCTCCACAGCAGGTCTGCTGGAGTTGAAGAAGGGCTATGCGTGGAACGGGGCTAGCCGACCTGCAATAGATACACCATCTAGTATTCGGGGTAGTGCACTGCATGATGCAGGCTACCAGTTAATGACTCTGGGACTTCTCCCGCAGAACTGCAGACCTGCAGTGGATAAACTTCTACGAGACACTTGTATAGACGCAGGTATGCTACATGTAAGAGCGGAGATATGGGAAGAAGCAGTAGAGCACTTTGCTGCCGACCACGCGAAGGTAGGAAGTGTAGACCCAGTTCTGGTTGCGCCGTAATCTCTATGTTCAAAATTTGAACAAAGGATTTTGCGTTCTTAGCTATAAAGACGAAAGAGGAAGATGCGAGAAGAAGAAAAGGATCAGATAAAAGGACTAATGAGCCAGTGCTTTTTGAGCACGAAAGTCTCTGCGAAGATTCTATTCCCCGAGAGCTTCTCTCGCCCATTCGCTTCTGTAACCGATCCAGTCTTCGAAGCTCTCGATAACGAGGAGCTCAGGAAGGTCGTTATAAAAGCTCCCCGAGGCTGGGGGAAGTCTACTATCATGAATATCGCTTTTGCAGGGAAAAAGGCTCTCTTTCGGGAGAAGCAGTTTATCGTTCCTATCTCCTCCACCGCGACGAAGGCACAGATGGAGAGCGAGAACCTAAAGCGTGAACTTATGAGCAACCAGATCGTGCGAAAGATCTTTGGAAATGTTAAGACTAATACAGCGGATGATAGTGGGATTGACCCTACTTTTAGTAAGGAAATGTGGTCTGTCAATGGGGAGACACTTATCTTTCCCCGAGGCGCGGGACAGCAGGTACGTGGTGTTCGTTGGGGAAAGAGGCGACCCGATCTCATTATCGTTGATGATCTGGAAGACCCTGAAGCTGTGGCTAGCGAGGAACAGAGGAAGAAACTGAAAGAGTGGTTCTTTGCAGATGTTCTCAACTCTATCGACCGAAGTGTTCCGTGGAAGGTTATTTATGTAGGGACGCTCCTGCATGAGAACGCTCTTCTGGCGGACCTTCTGGTCGATCCGACCTGGCACGCGATAGAGATTGACCTCTGCGATGATGAACTGAACAGCAACTGGCCAGATTTTATGACCACAGAAGATGTGAAAGCCCTCTATGAGAGCTATCGGGTCCAAGGTCTTCTGGACGTCTTCTATCGGGAATATCGAGGTATCCCTGTTGCTAAGGAGACAGCTACATTTAAGCAAGAGTTCTTCCGCTATTATGAAGAAAGTGATGCAGAGTTCACCAAAGCGAAAGGAAAGCTCGAATCTATAGTAATAATGGATCCTGCGAAGACCACTAATATTGCAAGCGATGATAGTGCTATCGTAGGCATAGGCGTGAACACGGAGATTCCTCGTGTATATATCAGAGATATTGTGGCCGGAAAGATGCACCCCGAAGAAATCTATGCTCAAGCGTTTAGCATGGCAGATAGACTTGGAGCTAGGACCATTGGATACGAGGTCACTTCTCTTAATGAGTTCATTACCTATCCGATTACGACCTACATGCTGCAGAGAGGCAAGTTCTATAACCTTGTCGAGCTTAAGGCTAGGGGTAAGAAGGAGGATAGAATCGCAATGCTATCCCCACTTTATCGGTTAGGCTATGTATATCATAATAAGAATGTATCGAGCATCCTTGAGAGCCAGCTTCTCAGCTTCCCAAAGAGTAAGAGGGACGATGTCTCGGATGCAACAGCATACCTGGTGGAGATGCTAGAGTTGGGAGAACGTTACTTCGCCCCAGACGCTAGCACAGTGGGGGAAAAGCCAGACGATGATGAGTTTGCAGAACTCGAGAGAGAATACGAACCCGCGTTAGCAGGTTGGCGACAGGCATAACGAAACGAACTCTATGTTCAAATTTTGAACAAAGGATAAGAAACATTGTCACTATTACTTGATCCAGGAAATACCGGAAGCGGGAGTGGAGCGACGAGTGTAGTCTCTGCGGATTATAAGTATCCTAACGGACTCGATCTGAAACCTACGAGTCCTACCCACACGGCTCTCCTCACGCGGCTCAACCAGCGGATTATGGAGAGTTCGAGTGAGATGAGTAAGAGGCACGCTAGTTGGAAGCAGATCGACCGTACGCTTACAGCGTATATTCCGCTGGATGAGATGGAGAAGCGGGTAAAAGAGAATGATGAACGAAAGCCTGTATCTATTGTCATACCGTATAGCTTTGCTACACTTGAAACTTTGCTTACTTACTTCTCCGCTGCGTTTCTTGACTATCCTATTTTTAAATATAGTGGTAACGGCCCGGAAGATCGAGTCGGCGCTATACTTCTCGAGAAGGTTATCGAGCAACAGTCCAGAAGAGCTAAAATGGCTCTGGCCCTCCTTACTACTTTTCGTGACGGCTGGGCTTATGGCTTCGGCACGATAGCTCCTTACTGGGATAAGGTATGGGCGAAGAAGACAGTTGTCGAGGATGCGAGTTTCTTCTCTGCGATCTTCGGTAAGATGCTGCCTTCTGGCGGGCAGAAGAGAACCTCGAAAGATACTATCGTCTACGAGGGGAACTTTCTGAGGAACATCGATCCTTATATGGTTCTCCCTGACCCAAACGTGCCGATTCACGAGGTACAGAAGGGCGAAAGTTTCGGCTGGATTGAGACTTCTAACTATATGGAGCTTCTCTTGAAAGAGCAGAACGACCAGAGTATGTTCAACGTGAAGTATCTCTCTGGTTATCGGGGAACTGCTGGACAGAGTATCTACAATAAAGCGAAGACAAATAGTGGTAGGGATGATCGCTTCGGTCTGGGAAGTGGAAGTGCAACGAGTTCTAGCAGCCCCATCGACATAGTATATATGTACGTTAATCTAATCCCGAAGGAGTGGAAACTTGGGAATGGAGAGTATCCAGAGAAGTGGCTCTTCTGTGTAGCTGCAGATAAGATCATCATCTCTGCGAAGCCGCTTGGCCTTGACCATAATATGTTTCCTGTCGCTACTTGCTCTCCAGACTACGATGGCTACTCCGTATCTCCTGTCTCTCGCCTTGAACTCATCGGCGGGCTACAGACTACCCTCGACTGGTTAGTCAACAGCCATATCCAGAACGTCCGAAAGAGCATAAACGATATGCTCGTGGTTGATCCATCCCTAGTAAACGTAAACGATCTGCTCGATCCTGCTCCTGGAAAGCTCATACGGATGCGAAGGGCAGCATGGGGAAGAGGGGTAGAAAATGCTGTCAAGCAACTTGCTGTTAATGATATTACTCGTTCACATATACAAGACTCAGCCTATATCACGGAGCTTATTAAGACCTGCTCTGGTAGTGTTGACAGTGTCATGGGTCTGGCACGTACTGGTTCTGAGCGAGTATCTGCAGACGAGAGCCGAGGCACTAGGATGGCTGCTCTTTCTCGTCTAGCGAAAGCTGCTAAGGTGGTCTCGCTGCAGATGATGTGGGATCTGTCCTATATGCTTGCGTCTCACACGCAGCAGTTGATGACGAAGGAACTCTACGTTGACACGACGGGAAGGTGGGAAGAAGAACTACGCGCCCAGTACGGTGATCAGGCACGGATTAAGGCCAACCCCCTTGACATTTCGATTGACTACGATATCGAAGAAGGGGATGGAACCCTGCCAACAGGAGAGAACGCAGACGTTATGACACAGCTCTTTCAGAGCGTCGCTAGTCAGCCGCTCCTCTCTACACAGTTCGACCTAGTTCGAATCTTCCAGCGCATCTGCATGATGATGGGTGTGAAAGATGTAAATGAATTCAAGGTACGCCAGCAGCAGGGAACGCTCCCGAATGCCCAGGCAACCACTGTTCCAGATCAGACAGCGCTTGCAGAAGCACAGAAAGGTAACTTGGTACCTATTCAATGAGAGAAGAACTAAGTATAAGTGAACTGGAGAATTTTGTAGAGAGCCGAATCTGGAAGGCTATTGTCCAGTTTTCTATAAAAGTGCTTGATGATAAGATAAACATGCTTATCACTACGGACGCCTTCAAGGAACCTGCGTTGATAAGTAAGGAACAGGGTTTCATTGAAGGGATACAGCAACTGATAGACTATCCTGCTATCTTGAAGGAGCAGATAGAGTACGAACAGCAAGAGGAGAAATGGAAAGAAGATGGAAAACAAACTGGAGAATGAGATTAATGATTTCCTGAGCGGGGAACTTCCTGTTCAGGGAGAACTACCACTGGAAACCACAAGCGAACCTGCGCCTTCATCCGACAAGGTGCAACACGCAGAGTCTTCTGGAGAGGATCCCCCTTCCTCCTCTTCAGAGACTCCTGCACCTATTCCCGTCGCGGAGACGCAGTCGAGCATCGAACAGGTGCAACTGCAGCCTACTGCGCAACCGCAGGTGAGCACATCTGAACCTGCGAGCGACCCGAGGGACAGCCAGATCACGCAGATGCAAGAGACCATTGCTGCGTTGCAGAGGACGATCAACGACGTGGCGCAGAGTAGGACAGTTGCACAGCCGAGTATAGAGGAACCGGAAGCGCAAACGATAAAGTTCCTCGCGACAGAGGATGACGTAGATAACGCGCTGAAGACTGCGAACGGGATGAACACTATGCTCTCCGGCGTGGTAGCGAAGGCACAGGAGATGATCCTTCCGCTGGCTCAGCAACTGGCGGTGCAGATTGCACATAGTGTGTATAACCAGAGGAGGGCAGCAGACGACTTCTATACCGCGAATCAGGACCTCGTTGCGAACAAGGCGTATGTAGGGATGGTAGCGGATGAACTAGCACGGACAAATCCTGAGTGGAACATGCTGCAAGTTATGGAGAAGCTTGGAGACGAAGTCCGAAACAGGCTTAGGCTGTCTGGTGGGCAGGTCGCGGCTCCCCAGCAGACCCAGCAGCATCCTGCAGCACCCGCGCCCACTCCCGCTCCTGCTTTCGCCACTGGCGGAGGGGCGAGGCCAACGGGAGGGGCCCCAGTACAGAATACTCTCGCTAGCGAGATCGCAGATCTTTTAGATGGAATATAAACAACGCTATGCTCAAAATTTGAACATAGGGAAAGAATAAAGACAAGGACTTCTGGCATACTAGCGGGACGAGACGCTCCTGTTGTGTAAGTGCGAAAGCACTCGGTAGAGCTAAGCGAAGTTAGGTGGAGCTAAGAGAGAACTTGCAGCGGATAGGGAATTCGATAGTAACCCTTAACAAGTAAAGGAGAACAAGATGGCCGGGATTGATGCTTTTCTATACCGCCTGATGAGAAAAGGCGAGCTTTCCTTCGTAAAATTCAAGGGAAGAACGGTCAGTGGCGTCGAGATTTTATCTATCGACGCAACGAACAAGATTCTGTTAGCACGTGGAACTACTGTTCCTGTAGATACAACTACTGGTTTTGCAAAGGGATGTATCTTCATTAAGACAGATGTGGGTGCAGGTACCTGTGGTGTCTACACGAACGATGGAACGATAACAAGTAGTGACTTCAATGCACTGGGAACAGTCGGCGCAGCGAGTGTTGCTTCTACCAACATCGAAGCAAGGTCTCTGCAGGTAGACACAGTCAGTATATCTGCTGTGGAAATCTGTACTGCGACGACGATCAAGACTCTGGTTGCAGCTCCTGCAGCTGGGTACTATCTGCAGTTCATCTCAGCAGCACTTTCGTATAAGAGAACCACTGCTACCTATGGCGCTGGTGGAAACTTGACGATTGCCTATGATGGTGGAGCTACATTGACTGGTGTAGGTTCTGCTGCTACCACCTTCGGTGCGGGAGCTGATACACTTAGTATCTTCCAGCCGCTATCGACTGCAGCCCTCGTGGGAACAAAGGCTGCTGCCCTGCTTCTGAATACCGCAGGTCAGTTCACCAACCCTGGAACTGCAGCGGGAACTGCTGAATGCACAGTCGCATACAGAGTCCTTCCGATTGAGACCTAAGAACGAATAAGAAAAGAGAGGTAATAGATAATGAACAATGATGTAAATGCTGAATGGACTCAGGAGATCAAGCAACTTATCCTGACCACCCCGATCCTCGCGGAGCTTGTTACAGTCTACGCGGATACGGATATTAATGATACTGTCGGTTATAATGAAGCGTTGGAAGCAGATGCAGGCGATCTGACTCTCGCAGCTATCGGAACTCGCCAGGTTGCCCCAATGAACGTGGTTGCTACAGTGACGGATGCTAATGCTTCGATCACAGGCGGTTATGCACGAGTCTACGGCCTCGATGCGAACGGAATTCCTGCGAACGAACTGTTCACCTTCACTGGTGGAACGCAGACTGTTACGGGAAATGTTCCCTTCATGACCGTAGATCGAATCACAACCTGGGGCTTCACCGGTACAGTAACGGAAGCTGATGATAACATCAAGTTCGGTGCTGGCGCAAAGATCGGCCTCCCGATGGGATCGAACTGTGTTCTCCTGGATGTTGTGAAAGAACTCCATGCGAATGCCTGCCAGGTAGTGACCCACGCAAACATTAGTCGTACCTACGGAACCTACATCCCCACGACAGTGGCTGGTGGAGACCATAATATCGAACTGTGGTACACATTCAAGCGAAGAATTCGCTAAGACGAACGAGAAAAGAGAGGTAATATAAGATGGGATTTCTTGGAATGAGAGGAACTGGTGACTGGGTCACCGATGCAAGGCCGAAGAACTATCGTGAAACGATGCTCTTCCTATACCCTAATGGCGATCTTCCTTTGACCGCTATGATGAGTAAGATGAAAAACGAGAAGGTCGACGATCCAGAGTTTAGATTCTAGGTCCACCTAGATTGGACTCCTTCCGGTGAAACCCGGAATGAAAAATGGCAGAAATTGCTGGAACCTCCTAAAGCCTTCTTAACCAAAGCGTGAAATAAGAAAGGATGAACAATGGACAATCAGCAGGGAAACTTACTAAATGTAATGGATAAGTATTTTGAGTCTATGGCATACTCCATAGGTGCTCTTACAGGAGATGGTCATACTAGAAATCACATAGCAATTCGAGAGGGAGGTAAAGGTTTTCAGATAGTCTACCCAGTTACTATCAGTAATATGGATCGTGATTGTGTAGGGAGAGTTTGTTGGGAGATTAATAAACTCTTTGATAAGGGATATGATATAGTACCCTATACCAATGATAATGGTACTCAGATGTTCCGTCTTGCTATCGGAAACTGTGTGATTAATCAGTTTTTTACATACTTCATTAGAGAAAAACAGTATATAGTGGATGAAGTATATAGAGCATCTAAGCAGGCAAAGTTAGATTATCTTGCTGGCTTATTTGATACTGATGGTTATGTGGCTGAGGTTAAACAGACACAAGCTAAGTATGGTTACTCATGGAGAGTTGGTTTCGCTTCAAGGCATAGAACTTTTATAGAAGATGTAACAAGGCTTATGCAGAAGATGGGTGTGAAGGTAGGAAGTATATACACTCAAGTTTCGGGGCATGGAACAGTAATATTTGTTATAAAGCCTAATATTAGATCTTTTATAGAAACTGGATGCTACTTCAACATAAAGCGAAAGAATGATAGACTCAATCATTACCTAGATGCAATGAAATAGTAAGACCTTCAGAGACTATAATGCCAAGACCTTGACTAAGGTTTAAGATATAGTCCGGCATTAGTTGAAAGGCTAATGAACTAAGCAACTGGTGGACAAAGAACCTTCCTACGCAGCGTGCTACTATCACAGGCGTCTATACTGACGTTGCACTGAATGTGGCTTATGTAAGCGGTGGAGTTGCGGGTTCAATTCTCTACATGCGCATGAGCGCAGATGATGTAGCCCACTTCCGTGCAGGTCATCAGGTTCTCCTGCGGGATGCCAGCAACTATGCAGTGGATGTAAACGCAAAGGTTATCGCTATCGCGGTGAACGGTGCTAGTTCCTATATCCAGGTGAAGCTCCTGGAAGCTGACGACAACGGTGGAGCGAACGATCTGTCTGACTGCGATGTCGCCCTCATCATCGGCAACATCAACGCTGAAGGCGCGACAATGCCTAGCTCGATCTCCTATGATCCTGTTAAGCTCTACAACTACACCCAAATCTTCCGTACCCCGCTGTCCATCACTCGTACAGCCAGAAAGACGCGACTGCGAACTGGTGATGCGTACAAGGAAATGAAGCGCGAAGCACTAGAACTCCACGGGATTGAGATGGAGAAAGCCTTCCTCTTCGGTATCAAGACGGAGAACACTGGCGACAACGGCAAGCCTGAACGGACGACTGAAGGCCTCATCACGAACCTTCGTGTCAACAACCCGACAGGTGTGAACGACTTCCAGTTAAATGCTACCTATCATGGCAAGGACTGGCTTGACGATGGTGGTGGAGAAGACTGGCTAGAATCTCAGTTGATGAATCTGTTTATGTACGGAAAGAATACCAAACTCGTGTTCTGCGGAAATGGTGCTCTTCTGGGTCTGAACAAACTGGCGAAGGCTGGCTCCCATATGACCCTCACTCCGACACAGGCTGCATACGGAATCGACATTACTGAGTGGATCACTCCTTATGGGAAGATCTACCTGAAGATGCATCCCCTCTTCAACTATGAACCTACCCTTCGCTACTCCATGCTCGCCTTCGAGCCGGAGAATCTCTCCTATCGTTTCATCGACGATACGAGTTTCTATGGTGAGGGTGAGAATCAGAAGAATGCATCTGCTGGGACGAATGCAGGTCGTAAGGATGGAACAGATGAAGAGTTCCTAACCGAAGCTGGCCTGGAATACCATCATCCCTACACCGCTGCTTTCCTGAACGGCGTTGGTTTAGATCACACCGCATAAACTGTCGTGATCTGCTCCTCTTAACGGCAGGAGTGTCGGGGCTTCTCCAGGGCCTCGGCACTCACTCTATGTTCAAATTTTGAACAAAGGATGGGAATATAAGATGTATGTATCTACACAGAGTAGGCCAGAACGTGAAGGCCAGCATGAGGTAACGATTGCAGATAATGTTCTATCTGGCTCCTTCACCTTTCGAAAGTCTGGCACACTGAAGGGAATTGCATGGGAATCTTCTGACTACGCATCGGGCGCGACGTTCACGATAGCTATCACGGACGCAGAAGGAACGACTCTCTACACCAGCGGGGCACTGGCGCATAATAGTGCTGCTTATATAGCTAGCCTCGACGTGGTTCTCGTAGACGAGACTCACACCTGCACCGTAACAACAGGCGACCCAGGTGTCGGCGGAGCAACTATCGGAGTATCTCTCCTGATAATGAGGTAGAAGATGGATTACAAAGACGTCCGCCTGAAGTTCTGCGAAATCTCTGGCCGCTATGATCTGATAACTGCGACGTATGAAGACAATGGGGCAGACTTCTTCCTGAACGCTGGACAGAAGTATCTCGACCGCTTCTTTGATTCTGGAAAGGCTATCGCTCGTTATCCAGTTATCGTGGCTGCAGGGACTTATGTAGTCCGCTCCCTCGGGATTCGTGCGATTAAGGAAGTCTGGATTGCTGACTCAAGTGGGAAGAGTCAGCTTGAGAAGACCTCCATCATGGTGCTGAATGACTACTATAGCGAGGGTTTCTACAACGCAGACCAAGGAACCCCTGGGTTCTATGCCCCGGCTCTCCTCCGTCCGTTTCCAGATACCCTAGCCGCGGTTACAGGGATGTATGGGGTAGATGAGCTTCTTCTCTCCTCCACGCACTACACCTATAATGGGGTAGTCATAATGCCTCCTCCTGACCAGGCGTACACGGTGGAGATAGTGGGTCTTTTCTATTCTCCTGATCTATCTGCCACCCTCTCTGGCGCAGTATGGACTCAGACGAAGAGTTACTGGACAGAAGTCCATCCTGAGGTTCTCATCGAAGCAGCTATATATAAACTGCATTCTCTCTATCTCAACACGAGTGGCGCAGCGGACTATAAAGCCAGTGTTCTGGAAGATATAACAGGCATCCTGGCAGATGGAACGGAAGAAGACCTAGCAGGCAATATGCAGATGGGCGGATAAAGCCCTATGTTCAAATTTTGAACAAAGGAGACATCATGGTGACAGTGGAAGAAAGAGAAGAGATCATAAATGCAGCAGTGGAAAAAGCACTCCTTATGCTTCCCGAGACTATCGGAAGTCTGATGAGTAGTCAGGCTGCTCTTATGAAGGCAAATAAGGAGTTCTTCGCAAAGCATCCTGAGTTTGCGCAGCATAGGGATGTAGTCCAGGCAGTTCTGGAGAAAGTAGACGGAGAGGATACACTGGCAGACTATCAGGATAAGTTGGCAAAGGCTGTGCCTCTTGTACGGGAAAGACTGCAGACTATGCAGAAGCTGGACTTAGCAAAGGTAGATAAGAGAGTTGATAGAAACTTCTCAGACATCGACACGAGTGGAAGTAACGGAGTTCTGTAATGGATACAGTTATTGTCAAGGGTGGGAAGTTCACCTTTACGCTGAACCATGGTGAGATGGCGAGGGGACTCAGGCCGAGCAAAAGAATGGCTAGGAATACTGAGTACCTAGTCGAATGTGATGGAGCAGTAGGGATAGATGGGAATCTCTCTATCCTCGACAGCATCACTAAGATTGCCACAGCTACGATTACAGATGGATTCCCATTCCCACAGATATTCATCTTCACTAATATGCTCATAGTCTGTGGCCTCGGGAAGATATATGAGTGGGATGGTTCTAGTCTAGTTCTCAAGTATACTGCCACAATGAAAGGGAGTGTCTGGAGTGCAGTGGACTTCTTCGACTACGTATGGCTCAGCAACGGAAGTGAGTCTGTGATAAGGGATGCAGGAAGTAAGGTATACGCGATAGATACAACGCAACCAAAGGCTCAGGCAATGTGTAACTATAATGGGCAGGTTATCATAGGCGCGCCTGACTGTGTAGGCCTTGGTGCGAGTCTTGCCCTCTTAGCTAACCCTCTAGCGGTAACGATGTCTCAAGAAGGTTCTATATCATAAGGAGATAAACAATGGCACGTGGAGATGTAACTGTTTTTAACGAAGCAAAGGCGAAGATGCTTGATGGAGATTGGGCATCAAGTGATCATTTCTATATAGCGATCTGCGATAATACAACTACCCCTACGGCTGCGACAGTAACTCCGACGCTTAGCGATTTTACTCAAGTAGGGAGCGGTGGAACCTATGTCGCGGACGGGACTGATCTTGGAGCGTTGAGTGCTCTTGTCACTGAAGCCGCCGGGACTATGACCTTTGACAGTACGACCAACCCCACGTGGGCGCAGGATGCTGGGAACGACGCTGATGCCTATTGGGGGATTATCTACAACTATACAGATGCAGGAAAAGATGCCCTTGCCTTTGTTGATCTTGGCGGCCCAGTAGATATGAGTGCTGGCGCGTTAACTATTACATGGAATGGTTCTGGAATCTTTACGATAACATAGGAACGAATCATGCTATTAACTACTACTTATATCCTTTTTATCGTATTTATCTGGTTCATTCTGAGAGCTGGAGCCAAAACACCGCCGAAGGTAGAGTGATGCTGGAAGTATGCAAGCTCTGTGGAAAGACGGTGCAATATGACGAGCACTCCAATGATGCCTGGTCGCTTAGAATTATGAAACCGGGAACTGAGGAAGATCCTGGTCGTGTTGAGCATTTAAAGAAACAGTTAGGCCCCTATAAAATGGGAGAGAGATATAACATTTGCGTAGAGTGTATGCTCCAACATTTCGGGGTTCAGCCATGATGCGATTATTATCTATCCTGATTCTTTTATTGGCCTCAACTGTTCAGGCTCAGGAAGTGATTGATTGCTGTAGAAATTTAGATCCAAGCACTCTCGCTTGTTATGAGTTGAATAAAGTTTCCCATACAACAACGTTATCGCTCAGTGAAGATGGGACTATGTATAAAGAAATCACAGGCACATTGAACGGGGTTGAAAGTTTTTGCGGATGTTCGAAACCTTATAAATCATGTGGACTTGGAATAGAGCCAACTAACCTTAGATTAATATTGGCAGAAGGAGAACAACAATGAAGAAGTTATTTATCGTAACAGCGATTTTACTGGTGGCAGGAACTTGTTTTGCAAATCCGTTCCTGGTCAGTGACCCACAGACTGGCATTACTCTTTACAAACTGACTGGCCCAGCATGGGTAGTTCCTTCGAGTCCAGCGAATCTTGATGGATCTTTGCATCTGGATGTTGCCAATTCAGGGATTGGAGAAAATGCCTTAACCGTAGCCGCTTGTTCCAGTGATCCTATGTGGGGGGAGTCGTGTTCCGATCCTGTCCCTTTCGTCTTTGCTCGTCCGTCGCTAGCAAAACCGAGTGGGGTAATGAACCTGCGCCTCATACCATAATAGAGAAGGAATGGTGGATTAAATGGCGAACTACACGATGACAGTTGTGAGTGTTTGTTCTGGCGGTATCCTTTTCAAATCATCATATAGAACTAAAGGGGATGGTGGATTAAATAAGGAGTAATACAATGTTCACAATCAATGAGACAAGTATCGACAATGAAATGCTGATTGCCCGCGCAACGATAGTGCTGAACAACGGCGATAGTCTTGACGTCACTGTGCCTGTGAAACTGCCACAAACGAAAGATGATGTGATTGCAGCAATCCAACAGAGGGAAATCAACGAGAATAAGAAATATGACGCCTTGCCCATTCTCACGGCTGTTAAAGCGGACTTGGATGCTCAGGTAGTAGGGAAGTCTTGTAGCGTGGATTTGGGCGGTAAGGTTGTGGTGTCGGATTTAAAGGTGATCTAAATGGCTAACAGGTACGCTAAAGCAGCAGGAGGCAACTGGTCATCAGCAAACACTTGGTCTGCCACCAGTTCAGCCGGAAGCGATAATGCCGGAGCACCAACGACGGCAGACGATGTTATCTTTGATTCTGGTGCAAATACGGCAGTCGTAGTTGATACGACTACTTGC
>Ga0172381_10002817_pt1 | contig 18790 bp, 26 predicted proteins | sample Leawel6488metaG_FD_119754 | JGI IMG/M metagenome (GOLD analysis project Ga0172381, IMG submission 119754) | Leachate microbial communities from a municipal landfill in Southern Ontario, Canada - Leachate well 64-88 metaG | ecosystem: Engineered > Solid waste > Landfill > Unclassified | place...
GATCGATACCGGGGTTGCGAGGTCAACCAACAAAGCCGGCAACCACGGGCTTTTTTCTTTCGTGGGATTTCGTTTTGCCGTTCCGTCTTTGGGCACCGCGATAATTGCTTTGATGCCGCTCGAACCGCCTAACGGGATCGTTCTGAACGTGCTTTTATCGAATTGGTTGACCGGCAATTGACGGAAACGATGAAAATCGGTTGTGGTGTCGACTTTGGAAACTTTCTTTTTGTGGTCTTTTAACCACTTTTTCGCCTTCTCAACCGTCCACTTTTCGCGGTCGAAAATGATCGATTGTGTTTTTGTCGACTTCTTAAACTCGCTCATCTTACGATCCCATACGCTTTACCGAAGAAAATTGTGTGTCATCTGCAACCGACCAAACCGCCGGCAACGGCGCGGGCACCGTCGGGTTGACTGTCACGAAGTTTATCACGTTGGTTCCGCCCACCAATAGCGCGCCGTCGTCATCTACCTCCACCCGCGCGATACCGCCGATCCAAAACGCATAACCGGTGATAGTCGAATAGGTGGCATCGGCTCCCGTTTCCGAAACTGTGATCTCGGAATTTGAACGGACGGTGATAATGTTGTCAGAATTGAGCGCTATCAAACCACGAATTTGAACATGGCACGTATTCAGCTCGATCGCCCCGCCGCTGCCGTCCCCCGGTGTCGTTCCCTGCACAAGCACCTTGTACAAATTTGAATTGACATAGGCGGCGTTTATCCATTCGGCGGATACACTGCGAAGTTCGGCCGTCTTGCGCCAATCAATCCGACCTCTTGATCCCACCCATTTTATCATGCCGCCTTCGGCCGTAACGGGATAGGCTTTCCCGATATCTTGGATGGTCAAACCGGCCGGGGTGGGATCGGTTGTGTACGGATGTAGATTTGAAATCCCAGAAGTCGACAACGTCGTTAATGCACTGTCTTTTGAAGATTGATCGTTCAAGTTTGAACGAATAAGGGCATTCCCGGCGTCGGGCGGTATCAATTGAACAAAGCTCATGGACTGAGAACACGTGTTGTCTATCACCAAACAATTCAATTCGGTATTTGCGCTATTTGTAATTTCGACTTGCAGATTGACGAAATTCAATCTTGATCCGTTGTTCACATCCGACGCATAAGCCGCCCTATTGTGACAACAGCAAATCAAATTCCGAACCGTCAATTTCACGGTCGGGCGAACAATGTTCATCGTATCGCCCGGTGCGATGGATGACAAGGCACCTTCCAGGACCGATATCGTATCAGCCGCCGCCAAACTGTGGATCCCTGCCACCTTGTTGATATCGACACCGGAGGTCATCATTACAAAATTGTTCGACGGGTCCGCACCGATCGGCGCGGTTGCCTGTACGAACCGCCCGGCGTTTGCTCCTATATTGCCCGTTGTCGCTACGGTAAACGGTCCGGCAACCGTGGTGGGTGCTCCCACCCCGATAAAACTCAGTGATCCGAATGGACCGAAGTCGAAGTCTAAAATCATATCCGAATTCGGGGCAATCGAAGAAGACAACAAAATTCGATAACTGTGATCAATGCGTTTCGGCAACGTTCCAATGAACCACAAAGAGGCGTAGGGATTCGAGGCCGTTCCCGTTCCCGTGATATCTGAGCCGGTAACCGGGTTCACATAGATGGACATATCGGACACGGACGCCGGCAGACCGCCCACCATGCCGAGCAGGTTGAACAAGTTCAAAATTTCGGGATCGCGTGCCTTGTTGAGCTGTCCAAGCAAAGTGGACAAAGTGAATTCACCCGTTGCTAGCCATTGGTTGTAGTCGATGACCAAATTTCGTTTGAAATATTTCGATAAGCGCCTTTGTAATAGGAAGCGCTGCGCCGTCAAAATTGCCGATCTTCCGGCTTCTGTTAACAACAAATCAGACATTGACTTTCCCTTTCATCGTTCGGATCTGGATTTCGGCATATACAGCCACAAGAGCACGGGGATTGCGAGCGCTAGGCCCCACCCCAAGCCGGTTTTTGCGCCACTTCCGACCGACGATATCGCGTTTTTCACGCTGTCAATTAGAGTTTCTCTTTTGAAATATCCGCCCGTTTGCTTGTCTGTCTTCCAGTCCGCGCACATTTGCGAAGCGGGATCGGCACAAAGCGCCATATCGGATCTTTTCAAAATGCCGTTGTATTCGGTCGTAACTTCCGAAACTTCTTTTTCCAGGTGTGCCCACCTAGCAATAATGCCGATCACTATTATCACGCCGATTGCCGCCGGCAGTATCCACCCCAAGGTTGCCGGCTCCGGTTCGATTATGTCTAAGTCGGTACCGTCCGACGATAGCCGAACACCAAGTTCAAGGCGATTTACTCCGCACATGGCATTTTTCAAGGTCTCGATTTGGGACAATGCGGACAACATCCGCACTTCAAGATCTGGTAATCCGGGTTCGTTGATCGTTGTTCCGTGCGCAAGAGCGAATTTGTGAGTCTGCAAGATGGATTGATATTGCGCCTTCATCATATACGATCGGAGATTCGCGCGCTTTCCGAGCTGCTCGGCTTTCGACCATAGAGACAATTCTTTTGCCGTGGGCGGTCTCTCCCCCTCGACATAAGGAATTTTCGGTTTTGTCTCTTGACCTATCATGGCACCCTTTGCATAACGACGGACGCGGTTCCCCGTGCGAATCCGTTGATCGTGTCTTGTGAACCGGTTTCGTTTACGAATTCAAAGCCGAATAATGTTGCATCGGCCGGCGTGATTGCCGGCGAAAAAAGGAGTTGTGCGAAATAGATTAAACCCGGTGCGGCGGCGAGCGAGTTGTTTATTCCGATGTTTGCCGCTCCCGCGATGCAGGGAAGTCGGACCGTTGCAATAAACGTCCTACTCGATGTATTAACCTGATACAAATCGAGACGCAAAGTAGGAGCCGCCCCGACCGTCGGCGTCGAAACGCAAGCGGCGGAAACCACGACCTTGATATCGTACAGCGTCCAAGTACCGTGAGGCATGAGCCAAGGGGCAAGCAGTCCGTTTTGATAGACGTTCCCGGAATGAGTTAGAGCGAGTCCGCTTGGGTTTGCTGTATTCACAGAATGCCTTGAAAAATAGCCGATTGTCGAATTGACTTCGGCTAGGCACTCGGCTTGCCAATATAGGAATTCCGGCCCGGGTTCTCCTTGTGGACCTTCGGGACCTGTCGCGCCGGTTGCTCCCGTCGCTCCCGTCGCTCCCGTTGCACCGATCGGGCCTTCGGGGCCTTCGGGGCCTTCGGGACCTGTCGCGCCGGTTGCTCCCGTCGCTCCCGTTGCTCCAGTTGCACCGATCGGGCCTTCGGGGCCTTCGGGGCCTTCGGGACCTGTCGCGCCGGTTGCTCCCGTCGCTCCCGTTGCTCCAGTTGCACCGATCGGGCCTTCGGGGCCTTCGGGACCTTCGGGACCGGGGGGGCCTACTTGTTGGCAATTTTGAGCAACGATCAAATTGTAATAGTCTATCAGCTCCGGTGTGTGCTGTTCGTTTAGATCTCCGACAACTTTCGTCAAGTCGAACGGGTTCCCCGCGCGCCAATTTTCAAACGCGATGACGATATTTCGTTGGAAATAGCGGCCGATCCTACGGTGTAGCTCGTGGCATGTTGCCGCTTGCGCTGCCAATACTCCCACGGGATCGTCAAGAAGTTTCGTCATTTCAATGTTGCCAATACTGCCGCCAAGGGCAAGATCCAAAGTTGTTTTCCATCACCACCCCCGGACATGCCGGACGCTCCGGCCGGACCGGGGGGCCCCATCGGCCCGGGGATTCCTTGCGGGCCTGGTTCTCCCGGAAAACCTGCGGGACCGGGGGGGCCTGGTATCGAAGCTCCGGCACCTGCTCCGGAGGGGCCGGGAGGGCCGGGGATTCCCTGCGGTCCCGTTGGTCCCATCGGTCCCATTGCTCCGGAGGGACCGGGAGGGCCGGGAATTCCCTGCGATCCCGTTGCTCCGGAGGGGCCGGGAGGGCCGGGGATTCCCTGCGGTCCCGTTGCTCCGGAGGGGCCGGCCGGACCGGGAGGGCCGGGGATTCCGTTTGGTGTCGGGATCGGTGTCGGGATCGGTGTCGGTGTCGGGATCGGTGTCGGTGGGTCTACATATCCGACTTCTTCGGGCTCTTGTGCGGTGAGCGGCGGGATCCATACGATCGGTAATTCGGTGCCGCTCATCACCTTGGCGCGCGGGTTGTTTGTCGAATCGTAATCGGGCGTTGATTGCAACCCTTTGACGCCGTAGGATTCCCACCCCGTGGTTTTTCGCGATATGTGATCGTTCCAGGTTGATGCATTCATCATGAGCAGGTTGTTTTTCAGATTGTCGGCACCATACGCGCGCTTTGCGATCCCGTAGTATGTTTCCGTCGGGCTATACGTCCCCACCTTGTAGAACGTTCCCGGCTTTGCCACTGGGGAGATCTCCGCCAAGGTCGGGAGATATCGCCCTTCGGCGTCCACCGCGCCGAATCCCAAAAAGTATTCACGCGGTAGTTGACTTCGAGGCGTAAACCGGCCGATCGAGGCCATTATCTGCGCCTTGTACGGCCGACGATAATCAAAGCCCGGAAACGCTCTAATTTGTTTCGCGCGGTTCATGTGCACCTCACCGGGGTGATAGTTTTGTTGCGATTCGGTGGAACCCCTGCGGGTTCCGTTGCTTGTACGCCTGCATTTTTCGCGCTTCTGCGGTCAAAGCAGCTTTGAACGCCGGCAGTTGCCGCGGGTCTTTCAATTTCAGACCGCGGACCGCTCCGCGGACTCCCTTTGTGACCGCTTGGAACTTGTTCATTACCTTGGCGATCTTACCGGCAACCATCAAACCGCCGGCTATTGCAGGTCCGAAACCGGGAATGAATGCCGCGATAGGGGCCAATTTGCCGGCCCACTTACCCACGAATTTCATAAGCGGTTTAACAACTTTCATGGCGATCGCCTTGATTTTTCCGCCCACCTTCAAAATGAGACGACCGAATTTTGATTTCTTGAGAACCTTGCGGATGCCGCCTTTGATGCGAGAAGCAACCCTCTTGACCGCTTTTTTTACCCGCCGAATGCCTTTTTTTACTCGCCGAAACAGCTTGCGGAAAAATCCACGCCCCAACATTCCCGGCGGTTCGTCGTATACGTAAGTTTCGCCGGTATCCCCAAGGGCCATCATTCCGGGATACGGTGCGCCGTTTTCAACGACATATTGATAATCTCCCAATGACAATTCAAGCATCGGCGTTCGGACGAGTCCGCCGCCCCAATCCTCGTTTTGGTCCACTTCGGCCGATAGGCCGTTGAGCTGCTCACCCGGTATCATGCCCATCATGCCCACCGCGCTTACCGGGCCGTCCTCGGTGTCGATGTATCCCCAATTTGCAAGGCCCAACATAGACCAATCAGCGGGCTCTTGATTCGCTTCGGGATCGTTTGGTCCCCCAAGCATTCCGGCAAGTCCGTAGTCCTGCCAATGTTCGATATTCGCTCCCATCATGACTTCCTCACTTTCTTGGCCTACGCCCGTATAGTTTCCGCGAAAATCTAGAAGATTCCCGTCTAGATCCCAAAAAGCAACCCGGGAATGTTCGGCGATCGCGCCGAATCCCTTTTTAGGATGCAGCACCGGATCGACCGTCACCCAGCCGAATCCCGGAACCTGAGCTTGAATAAAAACATGTCCGAACAGTTTGCCCGGCCGCTGTCCATATCCGGCCGTGGTGCCGAGCCTGGTTTTAAATCCAATCGCTTCGAGTTCAGCACCAAGGGCGGCGGTCACACAATCGCAATCCCCCGCCCCTTTGCCGTATCCCACCCCCACGCCGTCGCCGGCCATGGTGAGCCGCCACATTGCTTCGGGGCTCGCCGTTAAGAGTTCTTTAGAGGCCGGATCTTTCACGTATCGCCATCGGCGTATAAAATCGTTGTAGAGTGCTCCCAGTTGAGCAACGAAGTCTTTCGGCGGGGCAGTTGACGCCACGGCCGCCGCGTGATTTCGGATCGGCGGATATACAGATCCCTCTCTAATCGCTTTGCCGATGCGTCGGAGCGTTTCGCGCATCTGGCCTTCATATCCGCCAGTGGTGGGAATTCGTTGAACGGTTGCGGCATATGGTCGAGGCATCAAATCATGGTCTCACGCCCCGTTTGTTTTCGTTATCGGCCGGTTCATCCTCGAAATCTTCGTCATCCAATTCATCACCCATATCGTTTTGAAACTCGGTGAGGAAATGTCCGATCGCTTCATTTCGCTTGTCAGGATGCATCCGTCCTATTGCGTCAATCAGCGTGCCCGCTGCTTCCTTCGGCTCCATTTGTGATATCGTGCCGGCGATATCTTTTGACGGTAACGGCATAACCTTTGCGATTGGAGCCGGTGCCGATGCTGCCGTGATTCGGCGATCGGGAGGTGCTCCGGACGGTGAGCCGGCGGACAATCTCGATTTCGGTGCTTTCTGTTGTCCTTTATCGCCGGGAGAAAGAACCATTTTGAGCACGTCCAGGGCCTGCGGTAAAAAGTCCATATCGCCGCCGTTGTCGCCGCCGCCTTGGTTTTCGCGGAAAATCTGGTTAAGTTGCTGCATCACTGCGGCCATCTTGCCGAAATCCGCGATACCGCCGCCGCCGTTGTTGTTGCCTTTCATCATCTGCATCATCATCATCATGTCATTTTGACGTCGCGCTTCTTGGTTCTTCATGTATTCCAAGATAAACGGCGCAAATCCGGCGAGTGACGCGATAATTTTGTCAGTAGATGCGGCGGCGGCGGGTTGATGCACCACCACGGGGGAGGGGTTCGGCTGGTAATCTTGCTCTCGATCCCGAAATCGATCGCCCTTGTTGTTCTGCTCTATCAGCTCGCCGAATCTCAAAGGGGGGTAGGAGTACAACGGGATCTTGTAGCATCCGGACAGTCTTCCCCGTTTTCCTCTGACTTTTGCGCTGAGAAGATGACCGCCCCACGTTTCGATAAAATAATCGAGGTTTACCGACTCTTCCCCGACCGTGATTTCTTCAAGCAAACCGCTACACCACGAGGGTTTTAGCCGTTCGATAAGCAGTGTAACGCCCGGTTGTAAGGTGGCAAAAAAGCTATCGAGTCGCTCGATCTGTCGTTCATATTCAAGTTCGCTTTCGAGCTGTGGACCTACGGGGATTTCGGTTTCCTGAAGATCGCCGTCCTGATCTTTTTCGAAATCTTTCGCCATGTGGAAAATTGTAGTCCGGATTTTTGACCGATGCAAGAAACAAAAGCCCGAAAACTACCGGTATTCCCGCCGGCAACCGTCCGGTGAGGCCCCGGTGAAAATTCGGTTGATTTATGGAAGTTCTTCCATTGTATACCGGGAAAAATCCGGAGAATAAACCGGTATTGATGCGGAATCGTTGAGCTAATCTTTTGCAGGATTATCAAAAAAAGGGTAAGGTGGGGCCATGCTTGTAAAACGGCCGCCACTTTTAGGGATTGACTACCGTCGAAGGTAGGATAATCCCCACATATAGTCAAGTTTTTGTCGTGGTCGTTTTGCAAGCGATACATTTTTTTTCGATTTCGGTTTTGAAATCGGTCGTCATTTGTGCGCCCTTTTAATCGTCAAAACTGAAATCGACCGCTATTCGTGCGCCCTTTGAACGGGTGGACAAGGGAGGAAAGATGCGCCTTGCGACTGCTCCAAAAATCCGAACGATCGATTTCGCGTTGTCCGGCATCGGCGGGACCGGCTCTATATCGCCACGAGCCCGGCGAGCGCTTGCCGTATATGTCGCACTGGTCAAAATGGATTTCGAGGGCATCGCCGCGCCGATGGGTGCGATCGCCGATGCAGTATGGCGAAGCTCCCACGGTGAGGCAAAGTCGATAAGGACTTTACAGAGGGCAAACAAGGAATTGGAAAGCAGGGGATTTATAAGATTGAAGACTTTCCGGCCTGGTGAGCGCTCCAAAGGTGCCGTGATTTACTTTGATATTGCTGCGTTTTCTTATTGGACAAAGAAGACTGTCCGAAATGTTCAACCAATGCCTACATCATCGCACAATGTGGTTTCACGTGAAACAATGTGTGATAATTCGGCACATACGACAAGTTGTCGCACCTCGGATCGGACAAAGGACAATTCCCGTTACACTCCCAATATTCCCCTAGATAGTTACAAAGAGCCGCGCGGCGCGCGCGCGATCAATAAGAACGGGAAAAAACCGGACCGACCGCGCCGAAACCCGGTTTTGTTTTCGGTCATCAAGGTGCTCGCGGCCGCCGCCGGCGTTCATCGGTCCGATCGCCGTTCGGCCCAAGCGCGCGCCGAAGTCGAAATCAAAGCGGCCGTCGCCGGCGTCGTATTGGCGAACCCATCGGGAATCGATTGGGCCTATTGGTCCGCTCGATGGGATGAAATGCCGGTGCCGGTGAAAGAAAGCACGGTCCGCCGCGAAATACTGCCCGCGCTGCTCGGTAGGAGCCCCGCCGATCCTACTCCCTTCCGTGTCGAGGCCTGCGTCGAAACACCCACGGACAACCCCACCGCCGAAGACATACGCGCGGCCCGGATTGCGTTAGAAAAGGCGGTTTCCATCCCGCCGGCGAGCGTTGAACCGACCGCGCCGGCCGATTATCCCGAAATCGACCGGACAGATCCCGAAATGCTGCTATTGCTCGCCGCCCGGGATCGGACTCGTGCCCGGGCTGTAAATGGCTGGTAGGGGGTTGTCATGCCAGATCGTGCCGTCGTCGATGTATCCGCGCAAGACCGATATCGATCGGTGCCGGGTATGGCGGGATATCACCCGTTCAGGAATTCCGCGCGCTCCTGCTTCTGTCGCGAATCCTCGCCGCAAAGAATGCGCCGAATATTGGGCACTATCGAGGCCGGCAAGGCCGGCATATCGTTTGACGACATGGGACACCATGCGATCGGACAACCGATCTCCGGACTCCCACCACCACTTGCCCCGACCTCCCACCCCAATTTTGACAAATAGGGGCTCATCGGGAGAAAGGGGGGAGGTTGCCCGGCGATTTAACCACCGTTCGACGGCCGAAACGGGGCACATGTCATTTTTTGCGCGCGGAATTCCGATTTTTTGGCCTTTCCCTTCTTGATCGGTTTTCGAGTGTCTCACATTGCAAATTATCCCCTCATCGATGATCTCGAGATCTCCCACGTTGAGCGCCACAAGTTCAGACCGCCGCAATGCCGATGCCCACCCGAAAATCAATATTGCCTGATCTCGCAATCCGATTATGAGCGAATCACAATGGGACACCATGCGCTTTAAATCTCGCCACGCTATCGCGCGGGCTTGATCCGGTGCGGTTCCACATTCGCGCTTAATTCCCTTGAGCACTCGACAAACCCGATCGTCTTTGACGGGGGAGAACTCCCCCGCCGCTCCGTGAATCGCCGTGATAGATGTCAACCGACGAATGATCGTTGAAACCTTCGATTGATTGTCGGCTTGATCCGTAAGGTACAAACAAACCGTTTCAGGGGTGGCCGGCAGGGCTTCAAGCTCGTGTCTGAAGCACCACCCTAGAAAATGTTTCCAGTCTGTTTGATAGGCTTTTTTTGTGGCCGAAGACAACGAAGCGGCGGCGAAAAAATCGGCGCGCTTTTCGAGGCTCCGGAGGGATACGATATCGCTCATACGCACCTCAAGCCGATGATATCCACGAGTTCGATACAGTCTCGGTGAAAACCGTCTGTGGGACATATCAGACCGCCGCCGTCCGCTTCCAAACAGAGCAACCACTGCAACCCGTAGTTGTCAGGGTGTACCTGTATCGATTCGGCTATTAATGGGCATATATAGAGCGTTTCAACATCACAATCTTGGTATTGCTCGCATCCCTCCCCGTCATACCTACAAACGAATTCCGGACCGGTGTCGGTGTCCGCGTCGGTGTCCGCGTCGGTGTCCGCGTCGGTGTCGGTGTCCGTGTCGGTGTCCGTGTCGGTGTCCGCGTCCGTGTCCGCGTCGGTGTCCGTGTCGGTGTCCGTGTCGGTGTCCGTGTCGGTGTCCGTGTCCGCGTCCGTGTCCGCGTCGGTGTCGGTGTCCGCGTCGGTGTCGGTGTCCGTGTCCGCGTCCGTGTCCGCGTCCAGTGCCGACAATTCGAATTTATCGGGAGATTGGCTACAGCCGATAAAAACCATAAAAACGAAAAATCTATTCATTTGAAACGCTCCGTTGTCTGACAAATTTGATATCCGCCGCTGATACGACTTTGACGCCGTATCGTGTCCGATATCGGGAATCCATGTTTTTGATTCTCACAACCCAATGGGGGGTTTTGTTGCGGGATATATCAAACGGCGCGCCGTCAATCTCTCCCTCGTAACTGTCGCCGGCGCGCGGCGGATATGCTGCGTCATAATATGCCGCCGCCCCGTCTACCATCCATGATCTATCGATTTCCTTCATTGTCGTCCCCCTTTGAAAGTTTGCGGTTCATAAAATCTATAAACGCTCGATGTTTTTGATAATGAAAAAAAACGGACCATCCAACGATGCCGCCCGACAAAGAAGTTATTCCGGCCACCAACGCCAAGGTTGAAATAATAAAGGGATCGGTTATCATGGCTTAGATTTCCTTTTCACAAGGGGGAACCGCTCACAACGGTTCCCCCGTTGATTTACGGCTCCCGATAGAGCCGGATTATTTTCGTATCCGAATCACCTCGGTTGTGATCCGTGTTTCTTCGGAACTCTCGAAAAAAGAAGCACCGCTTGCAATCTTCCACTGTCGGGGGGGGTGGATTTGTCGAGGTCGAATGTTTTTTGATGCGGCGGCGGATTTCGTGAGCTGCGAGGGTGAGCAGGGAAGCGATCAACGCGGTTATTGCTTCAGACATGTTTTTATTCTTCCGTTTTCTGTTTCTTTGCTTCTGTTTCTTTTCGTTTTCGTTTTTGGCGGCGGCGAATGACTTCGGCCACTGCCACCACTGCGGCGCTAATTGCTGTGATTATCGTTACAATTGTTGTTGTCATGGTTCCCCCTGTTCTTCGATTCGATTTGAATTGTCCCAAACGTCGTCACCGTCTATTTCAACGTACACATCACCTTGCTCATCACGAACAATACAAATTTCGTTTCCGGTTTCGAGCGTGATTAAAATTTCATCCTCATTTTTCAAATCTACATTGCCAATTAAAGTACGTTCTAGTTTTCTACAGAGCGCCAAAGTTACCATCGTTCCTCACTTCCTTTACTTCCGATAATGTTCAATTATCGGCGGTATTTTGTCGATGTATATCGACACTATTTAGGCGATCTGCAGAAAGCCCCTTTCGCTGTTCGATCCAGTCGAAAAGTATCGATCGAATTAGGGACGCTCGATTGTTGAATCGAGAACGTTCGACATATCGATCTAAATCTGAAATTACCGCATCCGGTATTTTCATGTTGATCTGTTTCATGGTTCTTCTTCCTCTTGATCGCACCCATACGGGTGGGGTGAGTTTCCGTCCCATTGCTCGTGGTTTTTGATCACCTGCCCGAATTCCCACCGCTCAACCGTATGTTTGAATCTTGAAAAATAAAACATCGCCGAAACCGCGATATCGGAAAGAATGAAATCGGGAATTTCAAAATGACTATCAAACCCGTGTCGGTTGATGACTTCGGCAAGATCCCGGCAGATCGCCTTTTTCTTTTCCCGCCACTCAAACCGCGTCCAAGGTTTTCTCGGTCGTTCGTTGACTGTTATTTCATCGTTCATGAGTCCCCCCCGGAACGATGATCAACGGACCCTTGGGGGTGACGATCTTGGGTTCGGCGGCGTTCACTTCCGGAACTACCTTGTCATTCCAGACCGCTTGAAAATGCTTCATGAGAATTTCAGAGACACGGGGCTTGCTCGATTTCACGCAATATTCAAACGAACCGTCTTGAGGATTCACCGCCACAACGAACAGGAACGGCGTTTTCATGGCTTGGTGCAACACGGTGACATTTGCAGCAAGACAAAACGCATAATCAGTATTTGGGAACTCACCCTCTGTGAAAGATTCCAGTTTGCTATCATCCAAGTTTTGACCGTTCAATTTCGGTTTCGTTTCTTCCATTTTCGATCGTCCTTTCCTCAATAGAAAAAAAATGTTTAATCGCTGTTTCAACCACTTCATCCACTGTGAAATCATGGTCCGAATGAGTTTTTATAAACATGAAGATTTGTTCTAAAATCTCATCCGATATCGCGACTGTCAAAGATACTACTTTGATTCCCATTTTTCCTTTGCTACCTCCTTTCGTCCTTTATCATCCGACATTTTTTTTTTGGACTTCGCGCGCTGCGCCGTCTTTTTTTTGGGGCTTATGCCGAACTCTAGGCCCGAGTCTATCAGCCCAAAAATCAGATCCGTTAACGTCTGCATTCTCCCTCCTGTAATCCGTTGTTGCCTTGTGAATCATTTCCACAAACAAGTTTAAAAACGGTTCGAGCGGGATCGAGGTTCGAAGCATGAACAGGATGTTTTCACAATCCGTTTTGTCGAGCTGTATCGATCCCTTTTCCACCCCGTTTTCGAGTATCGGGATGATCCGACCCGATACGATTTCAGCAAAAGAAGCGCTCATCAATCCTTCTTTCTCCGGACGTTGTGCCCGGCGTTCATTTCGGCGGCGAATTCTTCCACCAAGCCCGCCGCAATATCGGCGATGCCGTCGACAAGGCGATCTAGGTGAACTTTTGTTTTCGGTGCTGCTTTGGACGGCTGGATCGATCGGGGTGGGTTCGCCGCCGTCAATACCGCCCTTAGAAGCTCCCGGCAATCGTCGGGCGTCAAAGTGGCGTTAAGCCCGCTTTGTATGGATGCGGCGAGCGTGTTACAAATCGCCTTGACCTTAGGGGGCATCATATCGGCAACTTGTTGACGGTACCGCCGCCGCCGTTCGGCCACAATGCACGGGACAACCTCGAAAGAAGCTCGAGGCCTTCGGTGCTGATACTGTCTCCCTCTATCGCCGATACCATAGAAAGACAGTGGTCTTTGTCTATGACAATCAAAACGCCGATATCGACGCCCGGCAAATCCTCAACAATCGCCCGTATGATCTTGTCTAGGCTCATCGATGACCTTCCTTTGGATTCCATCCGCTGCGAGCTGTGCCCGGATGCTCAAACATGCCCCTTGGGCAAAATGATCACATTCGCTTTGGAAGATCGGGCAAGGTGCCGAGAATGAGCATTTACCATGTGGGCACGTGCCATCAAATCCGCAACGATAGAGTGTTGAGCCCGGTTCGGGCCTTCGGCAAAAGTTCGTCATGAGTAACCCCCGTTACTGTCAATATACTGCTTTATGGACAGTGCGGCCGCAAGCATTATTCTAAAAAAAAATGGGGACTCGAAACAGGGGAGGTCGTTTCGAGCCCCCGCCCCGGGGTGGGGAAAAGGAGAGAAAGACCGCCGGCGATTTCTGAGGGGGTTACTTCTGATATCGCCGGCGGGTTCGGGACAAGTCCGAACATGACAAGTCTATTCTTTCGCCGCCTGCCCGGCAAGAAAGGTTTCAAGCTCGGTTTGCAGCGTTTCGCCGAAGGCCCGAAGGTCTTCTAAGAGGCCTTCATGGTCTCCCCCTGATAGCTGCATGAGCTGATTGTATATGAGCCCGGTATCGTACTTCTCGCCCCGTCTGTGGTGGGCAAAGGTTCGGGTGAGAAAATACATCATTGGATTCATGATCGTTCCCGCCCACGTCTTGAACGCATAGTCCATCAATTCTTTTGTCGCGTAGTTGGGATCGTCAATCTCGGTTTCGTCGGGTTGCTCGCCGGCGGCGAGATCCTTGCTTACGATATCCGTTGCATGCGCTGTCACCACTACAGGCTTTTTTACTGTGAGGGACAACGGAACTTTTTTCTTTTTCGTGCTCATAGCTTGTTTCCTTTCATCAGCCAATAGGCCACCATCAACATTAAAATACCAAGAGCAAATCCTGTTTTCTTGTCCTTAACAATTTTTTTTAAAGGACCGTCCAGCCATGCGCCGATCGCGTCTACGTCCCACGGTTTGGGATCGGCAAGAATCTTTTTCGGGTGGGGGAGGGCGTTCCATCCCGGATAAGCTGTTTGCATTCCCGCCCATGTCGGTGGATCGATTTTGTCCGCTTTCTTCATCGTCGCACCGCTTCCGGCCGCAAAGAACAGATCGGCGAACGCTGCCACCTCATTTATGGGAACGGTATCGGGCAATCGTTTGGACAAATACTTGTAAGCGCGCTTCCAGTAGTGAGCCAAAACGGCAATTCCTACCTCGATTTGTTTCCGAGCTGCTGAATCATTCTTTGATTGCATATCGGCCATTGTATAGGCCTTGCCGTTTCTCTGATTGAAGTCTTGCAGGGTGCCCGGCATCACTTGCATGAGTCCGGACGCTCCCGATTTGGGGTTGACCAAACCGGGATATCCGTTACTCTCCACCTTTATTACGGATAATATCAGCTCATGAGGAAGCGGGACCGATTGCGCGCCCAGCTCCGTTTTTACGGCCAATTCCCACCTGGCCACCGATGCAGGGATCACCATGTCGTGCGAACCACGGTTTGAGCGTCTGCGTTTGTTTCGACTTGAACCGTTCCCGATAGTTTCGCCGCGATTGAATACGCTGTCTGACTCGATCCCACGATCGCTATCAGTCGAAGCACCTGCCCGCCCGGGATCGGTAAATGGATGTTTGCGGCCGCGCTCGAACCGCAAGGAAACCAAAGGCCGTCCAAATGGTTTAAATCGTCGTATGGAGTGCCCGGCAAGTAATCGGGGATCGCGGAAAGCCCCTGAATGTTGATCCATGGGTGGCCTACAGTCGAAACGTGAGATAGCCGAAGGTACCACCGGACATTGACGGACGCGGGAAAGGGATTTCCCCAATTTGTCGAACCGCTATGAACGGTTTGCCCTTGCGATAGGTACTGCTCGAACGATTTGACGATTCCAACTTCCCCATAAGGAACCGGGAAACGCGCGGGTTCAACCATCCAATCCAACGCCGGGTTTGGTTGCGTGAGCGCCCCACCATTGGGCGATCGAGATTGAATATATCGTCTTGTGGTCGGCAACTGCCACGAGCTTTGTTGACCCAACCACGGCGATTGTTCCAGTTGTTGCCGGCGTTGTTGTTGTACCGTGAGCATGAGCGCCTTGAATAGGTTCGCCTTGCCCATGGACAGTTTTTGGAAAGCATTGAGCCTAGGGTCAATCACGTTTTCACGTGTCGCCCTATTCATCAAATCGTTCGCTTGTGAATAGGCTGGATTTGCCACGGTAAACCCCTTTTTTTAGGCGAGCGTTCCCCAATCGGCCATACCACCCACCACCAATTTGACTTGAAAGACCGGTTCGGCCGGCTCCGGCGTCAAAATGCGGGTGTAGTGGTTAGTAATGCGGAAGGTGAGCGTTTTTGCTCCCGGGTAGGGAATCGGGAGGGGCAATTCAATGAGAAAACCAAATTGACCGCCGCCGAAGGCTCCGGACGCGGGAACCGGTGCCGCCTGGTAGTTGGACTGCTCATCTTTCATCTCGATCGAATATTGCCCGTCTTGATACAACCCCGAGGTTTCGGGATCGCCGGTATTACCGATGATTTGATGTCCCAAAAAGGCAAAAATGAACGGCTGATTGTTGATCGTTACCGATCCCGTTTCCGACATTCCGGCCGCCAATGGAACGGGAATCGTCACCGGGTAATACATCGGCCGCCACGGGCCCGGATCGGCATCGAAACGGGACAAAAGGGGGTTGACACCCGTTCTTTGTAATGACTGGTTCATGTCGTCCCCTTATTGCGCCTGAATTGCTCCCGGCGAATGGTATTGGCCGCGCTGCTGAACTTCCCGATACCCGAATAACGATACTTGGATCCCGTATCGTGTCGGCACGGTGAAAAAGTCGCCTTGCGCCGGCGGTTGTGTGTCCTGTTCGGCCGTGGGTAATACCCAATCGAGGGGGCCGACAAGGGTTTTCATGACATCCCGCGCATAGGTCGAAATGTAGATATTTGCCTCGATTGACGTATTGCGGGCAATCTCGATCGGCTCCGGAAATGGAAAGCGGTTGTCAACAATCGGATCGCTGATACCGCCCGTTACTATTTTCCAGGGCGTTTGATTCGGGAACGGTGCCGTGATATCGGTTGCGGGCTGTGCTCCGCCGCCGCCGCGCGGTCCATATCCGGCGGGGGTAGCCAAACATGTGTTTTCGACAATCACGTCTTGTTGTACCCGAAAATCGATCCCGCAATGTTTTGGTAGATCAAACATCCACCATGCGGGCATGCTTTCATGCATGTTGGCCGGAGATACCACGATCGAATTTATGCTGTCTGGCATAATCGACGCGAAAAACCGGACGCCGAATGAAAACGCCTTAAACACGAAATCGGTGTTATCGGCGCTGTCTTGATTGCAATACGCTTGATGAGAGTTCCCCGCCGTTCGACTTTTGAAAAACGTGTGTTTTTCGTCCTTCGCGAAATCTCGAAATGTGGTGTACCAGTCCGACAATGATTTTTCTTTGCCGTACATGTCTCGACAAACGATGAGCGTATCATAAAGCGGATACGCTTCCTTTACGTTTAGATAGGGTGCGTTCATCGCCCTTTTACCTCTCTCCGGATATCCGGCATTATGCGTGATATTCACCGCGTTGTTGTACCTGCCGACGTCCTGTGATCAAAACTTGGATCATGAACATTGTCGGCTTGTATGCAAGCACCTGGGATTCCGGCGGACCGGCAACGTAATCATAAAACTCATTGTTTCCGGGTCCCCACAATTTTGTTAGGACGTCGCGCGCCCACTCGACAAATCGCAGTTGTACGCCGATCGTTGCTCTCCGTGGGATATCGATACCGGACGGGAACACCCACCGGTATTTTAGATCGGCTCGACCCATGCCGCCCGTGTTTACAGAACCGCTGTTACCGCCCACGGTGGACGTGTCCCCCTGCCCGGATGCGTAGCCTACCGGACCATAGCAAGAAGGCACTAAGGCGCAATTTGTTTTAAGCCGTTCGTCTTGGTTTGTGCGGAAGGTAACCGCCGTATGTTGGGGAAGCTCATTTTCCCAAAAAGCCGAAATACCGTCTATCCTGCCCCGATGGGTTCCTTCTCCGGTTTCAAACCCGAGTTGAGACGACAGGGACGGCGCAAAAAATCCAACCGACAAAGATTCGCACACGAGCGCATAGGGAATTTGATCGCGGGATTCCTGGTTGTTGTACGCAAGACCGATGCCTTTGTTTCGCGTGTTGAAAAACGTCAGGTCATCGGCGGCGGCGATACCGGCAAAGGTCGGATACCACCCCGCGATCGGATGCGCCAGGGTATTGACCCACGGCGAAACGCCGATCGTGTCGTACAGGAACCACTGTTCTTTTACATTCTGATAAGCCATTGTGAGAACTCCTTTCCTTTCTTGTGGTTCCTTACCGCCTTAAAAATGCGTTTCGGTACATGTTGTCATCACTAAACCCCAAGGGGCCGGGAGAAACGAGCGAATCGCCGAACCCCAAGGGGCCGGGAGAAACGAGCGAATCGCCTTCATAGGTGTCATAACCCGGTTGCCCGAAGCCGTAACCGGGTTCCATGCGGTAATCATCGGCGCCTTCCAGGGGATACCACTGGTTATCCTCGCCCAAAATGAATGGCTCGCCGGCGCTGTTCTCCTCGATGACCCCGGGAACGCGCACGGGATCGGCTCCGAATTGATTTTGCAAAAACTCTTTGCCGGGAACGACCTCGTTTTGAAAGAGTTTGTACAACATAAGGGCCATACCACCCTCAAGAACCCGCTGCCCGGTGCCGCGCTTGATCATGTTGGCCAGGAAACCGGCCGCCGCCGCGCCGGCCGCCCCCTTGAGGTAAGAGGCATAATTCCAGGTTGCGGGATCGGTCTCGCTCGCTGCCTCGCCGAACCGCTTCGCCGCCCACTTGGCGGCGAGCATGCCGAGGGTGTTAAGGGGCACGGTCTTAAGGGCCTGTTTGAAGTTCAGTCCCCCAAGTGCTCCGCCTGCTCTTCTCACTACCGCGCGCCTTGCCCGGCGAGCTCGTGAGGGATTCCGCCGAGGAGCTCGGCGCGTCGTCGTCGTGGTCCTTCGTCTGCGTCTTTTCGCCATCGAAACGGCTCCTTTCGAATAATGGGCAGTTGTCCTAGCTGCCGGTTTGCGCCTTCGGGCTCTTCGCTTTGGTTTCGCTTTCGCCGCAAACCGTCCGCTTGCTGTCCGCTTGCGCGTCTTTGGTTTTGCTCGACGGGCTCGCCGCCGTGCGTTTAACAATAAAATTTCTCCGCTCATCCCGTGATTCCCTCCTTCTTGACCTTGATTCGTCCGCCCCGGAGGGCAACGACGGTGGGACGGTTTACGTTATCGACCGATACAATCGGGTAATGACTGAACGCGTGAATGTAGCTCGACACATGCCCGGGTCGACTGAATTTATCGGACTTGTAAACGATATTCATCGCGCGGCCGATCTTTGTGAGGGACTTCGGCCGAACCTGAACCATAGTTCCAACTTCGTCATGTTCAAAGCCGGTGAAGTCCTCATATAGACGTTCTCCCTTTTCGTCGGTTGTGTGGACGTTCTTCCCGCCCTTCTTGCTCAAAATCCAAAGTTCAGTTCCTGAACGATTGGCGGCGAGCGAATAACGGCCGGCAAATGGAAATTTGAGTTGGTCTCCTCCTTCAATATCGATCGATACCGGGGTTGCGAGGTCAACCAACAAAGCCGGCAACCACGGGCTTTTTTCTTTCGTGGGATTTCGTTTTGCCGTTCCGTCTTTGGGCACCGCGATAATTGCTTTGATGCCGCTCGA
>Ga0172381_10002818_pt1 | contig 18789 bp, 32 predicted proteins | sample Leawel6488metaG_FD_119754 | JGI IMG/M metagenome (GOLD analysis project Ga0172381, IMG submission 119754) | Leachate microbial communities from a municipal landfill in Southern Ontario, Canada - Leachate well 64-88 metaG | ecosystem: Engineered > Solid waste > Landfill > Unclassified | place...
AAAGTTTGTGTTTTATAACTTAAAACCAATTTCTTTCATTGTTTGAATTTACCTTTTCTTCTGTTCTTGCAGTTACACCAACTGAATAATGACCAAAAGCTTCTTCATATATTTTAATATTTAAATTCTCGATTTTTACCTTCGGAAACTCCATAAGAACAAGATCGGCTAATTTTCTTAAAACTTCTGATAAACCTATAATAGTATAATTTTCTTTATCAATAGGAATCTTAATTGTTTTTTCTTGATTAATTTTATATTCTTTCATTTTTACCTCCTTAAAATAATTTATCACCAGTAGCGACAAGCAAGTCTGATACTTTTTTACAATTTTTAAAAGTACTTTTAGCTACAGATTTCAGAGTACCATAAATATTTCTACATTCTTTCTTTGTATTAGCAATAATACAACCACAAAGCACTATTGTATTATTATCAACGTGTGCTCCAACTTCACAATCACCAAAAATAGGATTGTAAATACCAATTCCTTTATCATAATCACTATTAAGTTTATTTATCATTTCTTCTGTTACATCATTTTCATGTGTTCCTTCAAGTTCACACTGATACTTTAAAAATTTTTTCATTATTTTTCCTCCTTAAACTATCATGAAAGTCTTCGTTTATGCCTTATTTATAAATTTATTTTCTAATTCTATTTTAGAATTATTACTTAATTTTATTTTTTCTTCTAAATATTTACATAATTCTTTTCTTATATTGCTTTCTAGGTTACAATAATTGGAATTATATATATAAAAATTTTCTTCACTGAATCCGTTATAATTTGATACTGATATTTTTATTGTTTTATCATCATTAATCCAAGATAAACATTTTTGCAACTCTTTAATATTAGAGATTTCTTTTTCATATTCTTCAATATATTTCTTTTGTTGATATATTATATTTTCAATACCTTTTGTTTCTTTTTGTTGCCATTTCCTAAAATTCTGGTGCAAACAATTTAATAAGCATCTTGGAGGGGGAAACCCTATATATTCAAATTCACATGTTTCACAATTTATTTTCATTTTATTCTTACCTCCTTTAATATGTCACAAAATCACGATTTTATTCTATTTCCAATTAATATTTTTTCAAATAATTTTAGTTTACTATCTATTTTTTTAATATGTTTTATAATTTCTAGTAATAATTCAGTTTGATATTCTTCTGGAGTCGGAATATCATTATACATTCCGATTTCCTTACTTATTCCCATTTTAACACTCCTTTTTTATCATTTTCATTATTATAGTGCTTTTCAGCAAATGTTGAAAATGGCGTATATAATAAAAATACTACCTTAAAACTCCCTTTTAATTACCTATTTTTATAAAAATCACATTTATTAAGCCTACATTCTACAATAATTTGTGGGGCAGATTTTAAGATATGAATCTGATCCATATAATTTTCTAATGCTTTAGTATATCCTTCTTTATATCCATCAGTAAAACCTTTGTGATATTCAGGATAATATATATCAGACTCTTTATTCATAATAAATCCTCCTATCATAAATGTACTATTTCGTTCTTATTAAAACAATTTAATTATTTCTTTAATAATATATTTATTATTTTCTTCTATTGCCTTACATAATATGGATAAATCTTTTGAATTTTCATTTGCTAAATCTATTCCAACAATATACTTTTCATCATTTAAATTAATTTCTTTCAATGTATTATTATATATTAATTTCTTATCATATGATAAACCATCATAAATTAAATTATAACCATTTTCAACAATTAATTTTTTAATCATTATAAATCTCCTATCTTAAAACGTACATTTCGTTACCTTATAATATAACCAACTGGTATATAACCTCTATCAAGAGTTCCTTTAATCTTTTTTGATATTGCATCATCAAAAGAACCTGATTTAGTTTCGTCATATTCTACTTTTTCATAATAACCTTCTATATCTGTAGTTTTTATTATTGTTCCATATGGATACATTTTTTGTGTAGCTACTAATACAGATTTCATTATCTATACCTCCAAAAATAATTTCTCATAATTATATTTATGCCATATAAATCTTTTCTGTATTTCTCTTTGTCTACATCCACAGGAAGTTGTATTTTTAGATTTTAATAAATTTCCACTAATACTTTTCTTTTTTCCACAAATACATTTACATAACCAATAATTATTTTTACTATTTATACTTCTTTCTTTATCCCAAGCAATAACTTTTAGTCTTCCAAACTTTCTATCAACCAAATTTTCTTTATATGTTTTACACATATTTTACCTCTTTATTTTTCATTTGTCAACATATTATTTTTACTTTATTATCCTTACGAGATAAAATGCTTCTGCATATCTACATCCCACTACCGAACCCCACCTCTGAGCATTTGCTCTTATTGCTTCTAGTGAACGTGGATGAGGAAATTCTCTTATTTCTGATTTATAACAGTTTAATGCTTGTAGTTTAAAATATAAGGTATTTGTAATATCTATAAAAACATTTGGTTTAAAACTATAATCAAAACTCCATTCTGTAGATGAAGGTATTTCAAAAGTATATATCTCCTTTACACATTGATTTTCCATTGGTCTTGTTGCTGTAATTACTGCCTGATATGTAAGTTGATGATCTATATTAAGATCACTTGAATGATGAGTATAAATTATTTCTGGTTTATATTTTTTAATATATTTCTCTACAACCTTGACTATATCTAATAAATCAACTGAATCCATTCTATTGTCAGGAAAATTATTAAATTCTATATTAGAAACTCCGAGTAATTTATTTGCTTTTTTTGCATTGTTTTGTAATGACATTAATTCTTTATTAATTTCTTCTATATTTATACCATTATATCTACTTGTAATTCCTTCTGCTAAAATTAATACATTTACTTCATCACCATTTTGAACATGTTTTACAATTGTACCAGCACATCCAAGGCATTCGTCGTCGCAATGACTAGCAACTACTAAAACACTATTACCTATAATATTATCCTTCCTTTCTTGCAACAAAATTCCAAGATGCAAATTGATAATTATCCTCTGAAATTGGAACTAATTTTTTAATAATTTTTTCTTCTAATATTTCAACCTTAAAATTACTAAATAATTTATTTATATGTTTTTCATTTGAAAAGTGAACTTTTCCCACATCTTTAAATTGTCCTTCTTTAAAATTACAACAAGTATAAACATCTTTAAAATTATATAAATTACAATCAATAGAGATATAATCAGAATGATTCATAGAAAACCAATCAATTCCTATAAATTTACCATTTGGTTTTAATTTATTATAAACTATATCTAAACAATTTTTTATATCATCTGTAGTATTATGTGTTACTGCTGCTCTATCTACTATTAAATCAAACTTTATATCAAAATCAATTGCTTTACAAAAATCATCTACTTTAATTTTATTATCTAAATAATAATAATCTAATATTAAATCAATTGCTGTTTGACTACCTTCTATTGCATAATAATCTACACCTAATTTATAAAACAAAGGTATATTTGCTCCAACTCCACATCCTAACTCTAATACTTTAAAATCTTTCCTATTTTCATATTTATCAATATTCCCATACCTCATTACATATGAAACTAAATCAGTCCAAGGATATATTGATATTTGTTTATTTTGTTGATATTGTAAGTCCCAATTATTTATCATAAAAAACTCCTTTCGTTACACTACAAAATATGACGCATTAGGCATAAACGGTAATCTCTCTAATTTAACTTCATTTAAATTAAATACTTCCCTAAAACCAACTGTTTCCCCAGGAAAGTCAATATGATTTAATTGATCAAAACCAACAATACTACCTTTAACCAACCTACTCTTACATAATTCTAAACATGCCTTTGTTGGTTGATAAATATCTAAGTCAAAATATACAAATGCAATAATTAATTCCTGATGTTGTTTTAAATATTCCTCAAATGTACTAATTGCATCACCTTTTACTATTTCACATTTTTTAATATGTGATATTGGAGAATTATTTTCGTGTAATTGCAATAGATTATATAAATAATTTTCGTATCCACTAATAACATTCATATCTCCAACATGATTATTACCATCAAATTTTGAAACAGAAGGAAATCCTTCAAAAGTGTCGAATCCAATAATCTTTCTATTGTAATTATAGGGTTCTAACATTCCCCTAAATGATTCTAGCAACACTAAATCCTGGCCCCATCTAACCCCAAATTCAATAATACTTCCATGTACGTTAACAATCTTTTTATACATCTCATACATAAATATATATCGTGACATTTGTTGGCGTTTTATAAATAATCCCAGGTTATTTAAACACTCTTCAGCAGGAATAGGACTATTTTGAAACATATCAAGTAAATTATTATAATTACTATTCTCACTAAAATTAGATATAATTTGCAATATATTTACCTCTCAATTCTTCTTTTGTAATATTTCCACCCATTAAAATATCTAATGAATTACTTCCTTCGTTAAAAAGCAAATCAATTACGCTCATATAAGATTCAAATTCACTATATTGTTGATTATATTTAGGATGATTATAATCCTGAAAATATACTCCTATATTATTATTTTTAAAACTATTTATATCCGCATAATCAACTCCCATTTTCCCAAATATATATAAATCAGCTTTTGTTTGTTTGCACATATCTAAAACAAGATCAGATTTTTTACCTTGAAAATTATATTCACTCATTTTATATACTTTTGTGTTAATTTTTAACTGCCACAGTATATAATTTAATAAATAATAATTAATATCACTTAAATACTCCCATTTTCTACTATATAAATCATCAAAAAACTCTTCATACAATTTAAAATAAGGAGCTTTTTGATAGAAATTTTTAATAGATTTCCAGTGTTTTTCTCTCCATTTCTGATTATTATCAATTTTCACTTTATTAATCATAATATTATCACTACAATTAGTTAAAACGGGTATGGTTAACCATAAATAACCTTGTGGTGTTTTTATTTTGTTTCTATTTATAAAATCTTGCTTAGTATATTTAACTGTATCCATGTAAACATATTCATCTGCAAGTGCTATTTTATGATATAAACCTAAATATCCTCCAATTCCCTGCGATTGATGAGCAGTAAGAATCATTATTTCTCCTTTAATTTATCTTTGTAATATTCGGGTTTAAATAATGGTTTATACTCGCCATTATCATCATATATACCATAAATTAAACTATAAGGTGGATAATATGCTGGTTCTACAACTGTTCCTGCTACCACAACACAATGATGATCTATGAATGTCCCTCCCTTAATTACACTATGACTACCAACAAATACATTTTTAGCTAACACTATATCCTTTCTTACAATTTCTTTTTCTAATCCTATACATTTTTTATGACTATCAGCACAATTTATATTAACAAATGAAGCAATATCACAATTATCTTCTATTCGCATATTTGCACCTTTAGCATTAATTATACTTAATGCACCAATATAAACGTTTTCACTAATTTCAGGTTCACCATTTATAAGTACCAATGGATGAATTTTATTTTTTTTATATCCAACAAATTCAAAAAACATTTTAGCAAAATCTTTTAAATCTTCTATCACACATAATCCTTCCTTTCTATTATTTTACCTTTATTTATATTAGATATTGCCCATGCATTTAATATATTTTCAAATTCATTTGCTGGTATTCCTGTTCCTGGTCTACGCAATCCTATATTATTTACATTTAATTTATTCCCTATTATTATATCCTCTAATGCAACAACACTTCTTCTTGCTATTTTTCTCATTTCTTTTTCTTTTTCTGTAGGTCTTACCATATTATTACCAAGTATTTTATACGAATCTCTTATTGAATTAACCCAATTTATTAATCCTACTGGATTTTCAGAAAACCAATGATCAGATCCAGGTAAATTATTATCTAATGTAAAATGTTTTTCAAATACTTTTGCTCCAAGTGCTACCGCTAATGATGATGATAAACTTCCTTGAGTATGATCTGAAAATCCTAATATAACTTTATCTCCAAAACAATCTTCTAATGTTTGTAATTTAAGTAAATTAACATTTTTATATTCTGTAGGATATTCAGAGCAACACAACAATAACACAATAGGATAATTCTTTTTAAATATACTTAATATATTGTAAATTTCACTTAAATAACTCATTCCACATGATAATATTATAGGTAAATTTGTTTTTTTATACTGTTTTAATAGATATGTATTATTAAAATCATCTGAACCTACCTTAATTGCTGGTATTCCAGTATCTAATAACAGTTCTAAATCACTATAATTTTGTGGTGTCGATAAAAAAATAATTTTATTCCTATCACAATGTTCCTTAATCTGATACCATTCACCTTTTGTAAATTCATATCTTTTAAACATTTCCAATTGAGATTCAGTAACTTTTTTACCTTGTGATAAATAAGTATAAGTTAAATTTTTATCTAATATAAATTCTTCTGCTTTAAAAGTTTGAAATTTTACTGCGTCACAACCACAATTTTTAGCAACTTCAATCATTTCAAATGCTTTATTTAACTCGCCATTATGATTTATACCTGCTTCTGCAATTATAAAGGGTTCTGAATTTTTATTTATAATATAATCACCAATCTTAATCTCTAACAATTTCGTTAATCACCTCATCAATTTTGTTGTTAGAAAACAATTTTAAACAATTATTACTCATATATTCTAATTCTAAAGTATCAATATTTTTTACAACATTATAGTAATACTCTGGTTTTGTATTTTCAAACCAACCCATATTGATTACACAGTTCAGCTTTTCTGCTTCTTCAATATTTTGTCTTTGGTTTTCTGCAAGAATAGTAACTATTGAAGGACAACCTAAGTAGCAACGTTCCCACAACGAAACTCCTCCAGCACCAATTGCCAAATCTGCTTTATTAATTAATTCTGCAATATTATCAATTTGTTCATAATAATTATAATTATTTGTTTCACAAACTTGTTTAATAATATTTTTATTTATATTAGAATTACCTACAACTACATTAATATCTATATTATTTAGTGGTTTTAATCCTTCTAAAACTTTTAAGGTTTCATTAAAAGGATCGCTACCACCAAAAGAAATAAGAATATTTTTTATTCCTCTATCTCTATTTCTAATTTTATTTTTAGCAACTATAAATTCATCACGCAACAATAAATAATCTAATCCTAAAAATAATTTATAATTATCTTTATATAATATTTTGTTAATATAATTATTTTTTGATATGTTATTATCAAGTAATATATCGTAATAATGTTTTCTACCCAAATCATCTATTACCATAATTTTATTTACAAATCTTTTAAATTGATATTCATATCCTATTTCTAAATTGTAATTATCTATAATTAGATAGTGTATATCGCCTATGTCCTTGATAATGTTTTTAGTTTCTATAGCATCATTTAACCAAATATTATAATTATTTTCAAATTGATATAGTATATAATTATTATCACATACTAACTTGTTTAAATTACCTTCTAAATCTTTACAAATAAATATACAATTACAATCCTTTTGTTTTAATTTATCTGCAAGAACAAGACATCTCATTAAATGTCCTGTCCCTATATAATTAGACGAATCTACTCTAAATATTATATTTTTCATATATTACACCTTTTGAACAACATCTTGATTAATCTTCATCCAATCTGGATTATTTCTCATTAATTCTAAACAATCTTGTATATTAAATTCATTATTTATTGGATATAAATTTTTTATTATTAATCTTATTAACATAAAATCGTCTAAAGTATCCACTGTCCACCTATGCTTACTTTCATCTACTTCATTTACTACGCTTCCTAATTTAAATATTTGTGGATTCTTCCACATATAAGTTGTCACGTGCTCCAATTCACTTTCTTTTTTTGCTTTTTTATATGCTTGAGATAGTGCATTAAAACTAAATATCTCAGTGTCCATACCTCTAGGATATTTTCTGTTTATTGTACAATTACTTACATAATCATAATCGTTATCAAGATAATATTGAATTGTCTTATCTACTATTTCTGGATCAATTATGGGACAATCCGAAGTAACTCTAATAACATTATCTGCCTTATATAATTTTGCTGCTTCATAATATCGTGACAATACATTCTCTTCAGATCCACGATAATATTTTATATTAAGTTTTTTACAAAAATCTACAATTGGATCATCGGTGTAATTAATTGTAGTAGCAACTATTACATCATCTGCTAATTTGGCTTTTTGTAATCTTTCAACATGATATTGTAAAAGTGGTCTATCAAGTACTTCCATCATCACCTTGCCTGGAAGTCTACTTGAAGTCATTCTTGCTTGACTAATAATTATTGTTTTCATTTATAAAACTCCTTTACATTATTTATTTATCCTTTTAAAAATATAACGCCAATTGACATAAGAGCAAATCCTATTATTGTTTTGCTTATAGAAAAACTTTGTTGTGTCATAATTAAAGTAATAAATGTTATAGATATATAATAAATAAAAGTATTCAATCCTATTATTAATGGTATATTTTGACATATTTCATTAAATTTAATAAACACATATATTGTTAATATTTGAGCAAGAAAATATATTGGAATAGCTTTAAATTGAAATTTAGCGATTTCTTTAAACTCTGAAGGTATAGTATTAATTTGATATACACCTAATAATGCGATTATAATATCAATAATAATTAATATAAATACATATTTAAATATAATAGTTCCTCCTTTCTATTTTAAATAATTAATTCACCTTCTCCATTAAGAACCATACAATATCATCTTGAGGAAAGTTATTATCACGATGATAAACAAAACCATAATCAATTAATTTTAAATCATTAAACTTGTCTAGCATTTCACCCGCAAAATCTCTTTTAAATAATTTTCCTTTATTTTGCCTATAAATTACTTCCAAAGGTGAAGGATTATAATATTCAATTAAACAAATATATTTATTGCTAGTATTATAAATAATATTATATACATTTTGTAATTCTTCAGGATTAATATGAATTAGCACACCTTTTGTAAAAACAAAATCTTTTTTATATTCAAGTTTAAAATCTAAAATAGATTGATGAAATATTTCTACATTATCAATTTCTTTTAATTTATTTATTGCTTTTTCATTAATTTCGATTGCTGATAATTTTATATTGGACATAATTTTTTTAATTGCTTTTAAATTTAATCCTATATTTGCCCCAAATTCTATTACTGATTTAATATTTTGTGTATATTGAAATATTTTTGAAAATAGAGCAATATTATTAGATATTTCATTATTTTCTTTATTCCTTTCTATATAATCATCACCAAACTCTCCTGCCCAAAATTCTTCTTGTTCAGTTTTATATTTATTCATATTTAAAAAACTCCTTTACATAAAACATTACTTTATTTATATCCTCTTCTGTCATAGCAGGATATATTGGCAAAGACAAACATCTGTCGTAATGATTTTCCGCATTAGGATAATCACCCCATTGATAACCATACATGTTTTTATAATATGAAAATGTATGTATAGGAATATAATGCACTTGCGTATATATATTATTTTTCTTTAAATAATCATATAATCTTGCTCTTTGTAAATTATTTTTTAATCTAATAACATACAAATGATATGCGTGATAATATTTATTTATATTATCATATGGTAATTCTATAGGTAAATTTTTAAAATTTTCATTATATGTGTAGGCAATATATCTTCTTTTACCTAAAGAATCATCTAATTTATCTAATTGACTAATTCCCAATGCACATTGAAAATCTGTAAGACGATAATTATATCCTAATTCTTTAATATCATAAAACCAATCATTTCTTCTTTCTATTCCATGACTTCTTAATTTTATTAATTTATTATATAATTCTTCTGAATTAGTAGTTATCATTCCTCCTTCGCCTGTAGTAATATGCTTAACTGGATGAAAAGAAAAAACATTCATATCAGAATATTTACAACTACCTATATTTGAATTTTTATATACAGCACCTAACGAATGACAAGCATCTTCAATTATAGGTATATCATGATATTTTACAATGTCATATATTTCTTCCATATTACAAGGTAAACCAGTATAATGTACAGGAATAACTATTTTAGTACTTGGAGTTATTTGTTTTTTTATTTCTTCTGGATTAATATTATATGTATTTTTATCTATATCTGCAAATATAGGAATTGCTCCAACATAAACAGCGCAATTAGCACTAGCACTAAATGACATTGGAGATGTAATTATTTCATCATCTTGTTTAATGTTTAATGCTAAACACGCTAAATGAAGTGCTGCTGTTCCGCTTGAACAAGATACTGCATATTTAACACCTACATAATTTGCTAATTTTTCTTCAAATTCTTGTACTTTAGAACCTGTTGTAAGATAGTCTGATTTTAAGGTTTCTACTACAGCGTTAATATCATCTTGATCAATATATTGTTTGCCGTAAGGAATTATATTAATTCTTTGATCATCTCCTTTAATTCTTTAATTGTTAATAATTGTTTATTATTATCGCTTGTATAACTAAATCCGCTATGTACTTTTGAACCTTTTTCTTGATTTATGTATTTATCACTATTCCACCACCGGAAATCAGGTTGTATTACATAATAATCATAAAATTCAATTGTATTACGAGCATCCTCTATACTTATCATACTTTCGTGAAGCTTTTCACCTGGACGAATACCTATTACTTCTTGTTTGCATTTAGAATCTATTGCTTTTGCAAGATCGGTAATTTTCATACTTGGTATTTTCGGCACGAATACTTCTCCACCTTGCATACGCTGAAAATTCTTTAATACAAAATTAACTGCTTCGTCTAGTGTAATCCAAAAACGTGTCATTCTAAGATCAGTAATTGTAAATGTTCCCGTTTTTTGTTGCTCTTTAAAAAGAGGAATTACACTACCCCTACTGCCCAAAACATTACCATAACGTACAACAGAAAGTTTGGTATTTTTACCTGAAGCATAAGAGTTTGCAGAAACAAATAATTTATCACTACAAAGTTTTGTTGCACCATATAAATTAATTGGTTGACAAGATTTGTCTGTACTAAGGGCAATTACTTTTTTTACACCCTTGTCAATTGCCGCTTCTATAACATTCTGTGCGCCCAGGACATTCGTTTTAATTGTTTCAAAAGGATTATATTCACAAGACGGAACTTGTTTAAGCGCAGCTCCATGCACCACATAATCTACTCCATCAAAAGCCCTAAGTAATCTTTCTTTATCCCTAATATCGCCAATAAAAAATCTTAATCTATCATCATTATATTCTTTACGCATATTATATTGTTTTAATTCATCCCTAGAAAAAATAATTAATTTTTTAATATTATATTGCAAAATTATTTCGGTAAATTTATTTCCAAACGACCCTGTTCCTCCTGAAATTAATATTATTTTATTATTAAAAATATTTTACACCACCTTATATTATATTAATATCATGAAATCAATTTATTAATTAACATATGTATATTTTTATCGTTTAGTTTTTTTAAACCGTTTAACAAAGCTTGTATAGGATTTCTTCTTATTTCTTTTTCCCACAACCATATTAAATTTATATTATCATTTTTGCTGAATTCTGTTAAATATTTATCTCTTCTTTTTCTTCTTGGTAATGAATGCCAATAATCTCCATTACATTCTATAAACAAATTATATTGGGGTAAATATATATCTATATAAAAATATTTATAAATGTATTGTTGTATATATGGTTCATTTATCTTGTCTAGAACATTAATAATAGCAATTTCAATTGATGATATAATATCATAATTGAAATTTCTTAAATGCTCTGTCCTTTTTATTCTTTCCTCGTCTGTTAATCCTGCCCAAAATTTTAATTGTGCTTCACTACTCTTTTTTATTTGATCTTCTGTCATAGGTATACCTTTATTCCATACTGGCTTACCTTTTAGACTATCGCTCATTTTCTTCTTACTTTCTTTAGTATGTTTCTTACCCTTCATATTAGATGTTTTACCTTTTTTAGATTCACTCATTTTCTTTTTAGACTCTTCTATATGTTTTCTATTTAATGCTGCTTGTCGCATTTTTTCTTTACTTTCTTCTGTGTGTTTTCTGCCTTTTCCACTTTTACTAATTTTATCTTTTGTTTCTTGAGTATGTTTTCTACCTTTTAATCCTTTATTCCAAGCTACCTGACTACCTTTTAATCCTTTATTCCAAGGTATATTTCCTTTTAATGATACTTTATTTGCTTCTCCAATTTTTTTCTTCCATTCATCATATTTTTCTAGATCTTTTGGTGCTGGCAATCTTAATAATATTCCTCCTTATAGTTTTTTACATACTATTATATCATATATAATTCTATTTGTCAATAGTAACTTATTATATTATCTTTATATACTATCTTCCTAATATTTTTATTCTTCTTTTAATTATTTCTTGTTTTATTTGTTCTGCCTCTTTTTCTATATCAACAGGATTATTTTTATAATATATTTCATTACATATATAACATCTATTTTCATCATCACTAGCATCAAATAAAACACCACAATCATCACATCTATTTTTATGCATTATTTAATCTCCTTATATAGTATAAAGCAAGACTTTTATTACCATTTTATTATTATATATTTCAATAAATTTTTTATAATATCTTTTAATGATTTCTTTTCGGGATATTTTCTTAATATTTCATAAATAGCTTCTGCGTTTACCTGTTTTTGGCTAATTGGCATAGTTACATACCAATTATGTCCTAAAAAGTGTTCAATTAAAATATTTAATCCATATTGAGCATCTATTGGAGGTGGACACAACCCATAATTCATATCAGCATTATTTAACATTATTTGTTTAAAATTTTCTGCATTCATATTTTTCACCTTTCCATAAATATTCACTTTTATTGCCATTAATATTTTACATATATTTTTATTTTATTTTCATCATAGTCATGAATAATATAATCTACAGTGTAAACCTCTTTATCAAAATGTATTATTTCTTTTTCTCTAGGTAACGGAAATCCTTGTGGTAAAGTTAATATTTCTTCATTTACATATTGATAATTTTTACCTATAATAATAACTTCTATTATTAATCACTCCTACACTATCAAACTTTGCTTTTATGACCTTATTTTTAAATTAATTTAATTAATCCTTGTTTAATAGCTGAATATCGCACTCTTGCTACAATTGAATTAATACTATCTCGTTCTATATATTCAACCCTTTCATCTTCTTCATCTTTTTCATTTAATATATCTAATACATAGTGTCTCATATGGCTTCTACAAGCAATTATTATGTCTGCTTTTCCAATTTCTGCTCTTAATATATCTGCATTTTTTTCAAAAGAATCAAACCATATTACATATAACCCATGTTTCATTAAAATTTCAATATAAGATTTTTTATTTCTACTACCAATAATAAGTACTGTGAAATAGCCAAATTGAATATATTCTTCTTCATTCTTATCTTTATTAATAATTTTATAATTATCTCTAAAATAATTGTTTTCTATTTTTGAATTAGTTTCATCTTTAATAGGATAAACTTCTTTAATTCTTGCAAACCCTAATTCAATACTAGCTTTTGCTGGCATTCCATTTTCATTAACAGTTGGCATTGTTAAAACAGGATAAGATAATTTGTCTATTGTTGTAAAAATCCAATTTTCATTTTCTTTATTGATCCAACCTGTTTCATAAATTTTATTAATAATATATTCTTCATTTACATCTGTTTTATTAATTATTTCATTCCTATAACTCAAATATTTTCTAAATAAATAGTATGATTGCTTATATTCATCTATATTATCAATATTCATAGAATTATGCAAAGAATCAAAATAACTTTTAACAGATTTTTTTGGTTCATTTTGTAAACTAATATTTTTTAATATTTCATATTCTATTTTATACTGTTGGTCTAATTCTTCTTTTATTTCTATAACTGTATGTTCATTAATAATTTTTAAATTTTCTATTTCATTTTCACATATATCTAATTCACTATATGCATATTTTAATCTACGTTTTAAAGATTTGTTTTCTAAATTTAAATCTGTTTGAGTTATAGTATTGAGATGATTTTTTACTTTATCATGTCTTTGTTCTAATTTTTCATATGCTTCATTTAAGGTTTTCATTTTGGTTAAATTATGAATAAATACCATAAATATCATTTTTAAATTTTCATTTATCAGATCTTTGTCTAATTGCAATTGCAATTCTTTTTGTTTTATTCCCATTGTTAAATTTTCTATTTTATTGTTTTGTAAAATAATTTGATGTGACAATTCATTTATATCATTTCTTAAAGATTTATTTAATCCTTTGTTTTTATTTATTTCTTTATCTTTTTCTAGCAAAATGCTTTTTAAATTATTGGCTTGATTTTCTAAGGATTTGATTTTTTTATGTGATTTATTACCAATAAATTGATTATTATTAGGACAATTATTTTCAGGACTTGCTTCTATTGAAGTATTTACCTCAATAAATTTTTCTAATAATTTTTCTTTACTAATATCTTTATTTCCGTAAGGACAATTAGATTGATATTTTTTTGAATTTAATTTATTTTTTATTAACATATTATTAACTCCTAATTTTAATTGTACCATATATAATATCCAATACATTTAAAATTATACTATATATTAATAATATATACAACTAATAATAAATAATATGTTATTTTATATCTATAAATTTTTATTTTCTCTTCATTATTTTGATTATAATAGCCCATAATACAATAGTAATTACCGCAAAATACACATAATTTATGTTATTTCACCTCTTTTATGCCATAAAACCTTGTTTTTAATCCCACTCATCTTCTTCTTTTAATTCTTCCATTCCTATAGTTCTTCTTAATTCATTTTCAGCTTCAAAATCAACTATTGCCCAATGTCCATTTTTCTCTATCCAAGTTTTAACCATTTCTACTCTTAGTTTATCAACTTCTTTTTCATTTTCTAAAAACCTTTTAGCATCTTCGCCTTTTAAAATCGGATATTCTCTTTGACTAACTGACATTATTATTTCCTCCTTAATTAGATTTAAAATTATAAATAGGTTTAATTATATTTACTATTTCAACTGTATCTTTTATGTTTTCTATAATTTCTTCTATTGGTTTATACGCCATAGGACATTCATCAAGTGTTGATCTATTAACAGAAGTAGTATAAATGTCTTTCATGGTTTCTTGATAATCTTCAAGCAAAAATGTTTCTTTTGCTTTACTCCTACTCATTATCCTACCAGCACCATGAGGAGCAGAATAATTCCATTCAGGATTGCCCCTACCAATAGCAATAATACTTCCGTCCCTCATATTAATAGGAATAAGAACTTTTTCGTCTTTTTGAGCAGATATAGCACCCTTTCTAAGAATATTATTGTTTAAATCTATATAATTATGAATAGTTTGAAATTTGTTTAGTTTGTCAAAATCTAATTCTAAACATTCTCTAATAATTCTAAGCGCAATTATTTCTCTGTTTTTATTTGCATACTCTTGTGCAATACCCATATCATATAAATATTCATTTTTTAAGCTACCTTCTAAATAACATAAATCCTTTGGCATTTTACATTCTTTTCTAATATACTCTTTTTTTAATGTTTCCAATGCTTTTTGAATTTCTTTTCTTTTTCCTTGTTCTTTATAGGTATTAATCATTGTTTCTCTTTTTGCTTCATAATCATAATCTAAGCCACTATGATAATCAATTGCCTTATCTTGATAATACCTAGCAATTTGATTACCTAAGTTCCTACTACCACTATGAATTACTAAATATTTATTATTGTCATTATCTATATTTATCTCCAAGAAATGATTTCCACCACCGAGAGATCCTAAAGCTCTATTATATTCTTTTGCTGATTTAGGAATATTTCTAAAACATTTTAAACTTTCTATTTTGTCTTTAAAATTTGTTTTAGGTTCTTTATTAATATTAAAACCATGAGGAATATTATTTCTAATACAATTATCAATAGTAGGCAAATCTAAATTAATACTACCTAATTCCACTGTTAGCATTCCACACCCAATATCAACTCCGACAAGATTCGCAACGATCTTATCTTGAATAGTCATAGACGTACCTATAGAACAACCTTTGCCGAAATGGACATCAGGCATGATTCGTATTTTACTACCTTTAGTAAATTCCTGGTTACATAGTTCTGTAAGTTGAAAAATTGATTCTTCTTCAATGTTGTGTGTGTAAACTATAGCATTAGAATATTTACCAGTTATAATAATCATTTTTGTCTCCTTTTACTATCATGAAATACAACTTTTATAGTATTATTACTTTTTTCGATAAAACACCAATCAATTTATAAAACCTAATAAATATATTAAATATAATTTTTATTATAAAAGTTTCTTTTTTATAAGGATAAATATACACTATAATATTCCTATTTGCTGACCAATTAGCGAAATTCAATAAATTATCTAATGTTGAAGATGGATAGATATTGTGATACTCCATAAATTCAAATAATTTTTGAAATGGATTTTCACAATTAATTCTAACTGTTAATCCTTTTTTCCAATGAAATTCTAAATCATATTTTTTCTCATTCATACTGATAACCCCTATCGTAAAACAACATTTTTATTACCCTTTAAATTTCTTTTTTAATTCTTCATATTTCATTCTATCTTTTTCTTTTTGTCTAACTTCCCATTCAATATTTTTTGCGTTACAAAATTCAATCCTTGCCTCTTCATTAAATAACATAAAATATATACTATAATCTATTTTATCTTCATTAGCAATTTTCATTTCAACTTCGCCAGAATAACTTACACTATATCCTACTCCCATACAAGTATTATCATCAAAAATAAAATAAATAATATCATAATACTCTTTATAATCTACTATTTTTTTGCAAATAGGGTATGTTGTAATTCTAGGCAAGTTATATTTTTCTACAAGGTCTAAATATATTTCTTTATCGGTCATAATTTTATCTCCTTTTTATATGGAATAAAAACAACAATTTATAACTATTTATTAGCCCAATTAACTTCAATTTTAAACTCTTTACACATTTCTTTAAAAGTATTTATATCAACCATAAATTCACCTTTATGAAAGGAATTAGTACAAATACCTAAATTACTATCAAAATCATCCATAAATACATTTGCTAAACTACCATCATAATCAATAATACTTCCATTTTCAATCATGTTTGCAAATTCTTCTCCAGAAAATAAATTATAAATATCTTGATCAGGAAATACCAACCATTCCATATCTTTATATTTTACATCATTTTTATCATAACCAAAAGTATCTATATTGACATTATTATAATATAAATATATTTTACCTTTAATTTCTTTTTTATCTCTCATGTTTTATTCTCCTTTAAATTTATTTTTTAATCTTAAATATTCTTCATGTTCTCTTTGTAATTTTTCTTTTTCATATAACTCTTTGAATTTATTTTCTTCTTCTGTTTTCCTCTGCAATATTTCATTAACTTCATCTATTACAGATTTAATTGATATTTCTTCTCCATTTTTATATTCTATAATATCTGCATCTTTATATTTTATTAAAGCTTTTTGTCCTACACGATTTAAATGATTTCTATAAGCACCAGTAGAAACAAAAACTCTACCTTTTTTACCCCAATCACAATCTAAACCTGCTTTAGAAAACAAACCTGTATTTCTGTCTCTAATTTTATATACAATTAATATTTTGATCACTTCCTCTAGTGGTAATAAACTAAACTGTTTATTCCCACTTTAATTTGTCTTTTAAATATACTCCTAATTTATATGGCAATTTTATAATTTCCCAACATAAAATTAAAATAAATAATAATATCGTTGATATCATTATTACTAAGCCAAACATTAAAAACGCTCTATCCATAGCAATAAGTCTTGTATTTACATTGTGGAAAAATCCATATCCTAATGCACAGCAAAATATGTGTAATATTAAATAAATCCACCAATAATTAGTAAACGAGTATTCAATCCAATTTATTTTAAACACCTCCATAAAATTACCCTTTTATTACCGTAAATATCATTACTCCTGTAATTAATATTATTGTAATTATACCTACTCCTACTAAAGAAGGAGTTATCCCAAATATAATACCTTTAAAATATTGTCCTTCATTTTTAAATTCAATTGCTTTATTTAAAGTTATATTAGCAAATTGATTGAAAGATACTAATTTGAATAATATATATAGTGTCCACCAACAGAAACCAATTGCACTAAAAGTAAATATATATAAACCTACCTTTACTGAAAAACACATTATAACAAAACTCAAAAATATCAATATTCCTAATATTGCTAAAATATTTATTTGTTTTTTAGAGATCATTTCTTTTTCTCCTTATGGCAATAAGTCTAATCTTTTATTTCTATTTCTTTAATACTTAATCTACCACTATTTTCTTCTATAAATTTTTCAGCATTTTCCTTATTTAAATAAAAATTATTTGTCATACTTCCAATCCAATCTCCATCAATATCTCTATAAGATGCACAAATAACATATGCTTTCATTTCATACCTCCTTAAATATACATTGTAATTTTAACCGCAACATCTGCTTTTGGATTTAATAGAAAAATATCTTTAGTAATATTTTCTGCTTGCTTATACAATTCTTCTAAAGAACCTCTAATACCCATA